>Ga0172379_10001077_pt1 | contig 58728 bp, 56 predicted proteins | sample GrowelOW334metaG_FD_119756 | JGI IMG/M metagenome (GOLD analysis project Ga0172379, IMG submission 119756) | Groundwater microbial communities from an aquifer near a municipal landfill in Southern Ontario, Canada - Groundwater well OW334 metaG | ecosystem: Environmental > Aquatic > Deep... | reverse complement strand
GAAATGGTTGTATAATCGGAAGAGGTTGTAAATCGTTATTCTCTACGAATTACGAATCAAATACGAATATACGAATCGGTTTAAATTTATAGAAATTAAATTATATCTACAAAAATGGCAAATGACTATTATAATACATTAGGCGTTTCCAAAGGCGCGTCGGATGATGAAATCAAAAAGGCCTATCGCAAATTGGCTCACAAACATCATCCTGACAAAGCCGGCGGAGACGAAAAAAAATTCAAAGAAATCAACGAGGCCTATCAGGTTTTGTCCGACAAATCCAAGCGCGCGCAATATGACCAATTTGGTCAGACCTTCAATCAAAGCGGAGGCGGTGGAGGGCAAGGATTTGGAGGATTTTCCGCCGGAGGCGGACCAACCGGAGGTTGGGATTTTTCCGGCTTCGATTTTGGTAGCCAAGGCGGAGATTTTGGCGGATCAGGTTTTGAAGATATTTTTTCCGACATTTTTGGCGGAAATTTTAGCGGTGGGCGGAGAACTCGAGCCAAGGCCGGACGGGATATTCAAGTGGATGCCGAAATAGATTTTTTTGAAATGGTTCATGGTGCAGAACGAAATATAAATTTATATAAAACTGTCACTTGCGAAAATTGCCATGGGACAGGAGGCGAGCCGGGTTCCCATGAAGAAACTTGTCCGGAATGTAAGGGCGCTGGAAAAGTGAAACAAACTTCGCGGAGTTTTTTTGGGGTGGTTTCGCAGGTTGTTATTTGTCCGCGGTGCCAAGGTAAAGGCAAAACATATTCCAAAAAATGCCACAAATGCAATGGGGATGGCAGAATGAAAGCGGATCAAAATATTAAAATAAAAATTCCGGCAGGAATTTCAGATGGACAAACTATTTCTCTCTCTGGCGGCGGTGAAGCGGGAGAATTGGGCGCGCAAAGCGGGGATCTTTTGGTGGCGGTGCATGTTATTCCGCATTCGAAATTTAAGCGTGAAAAAAATAATATCACGAGTTCCGAAGAAATTACTTTTTCTCAAGCGGTTTTGGGAGACAAAATTAATGTTGAAACTATTAATGGTCAAATAAAAATGAAAATTCCTGCCGGCACCCAATCAGGTGATATTTTTCGCATCAAAGGCGAAGGCGTGCCATATTTGGAAAGGAAAGGTGAAGGCGATCAATTGGTGAAAATAATTGTTAGAATTCCAAAGCATCTTTCACGCGAGCAGAAAGACCTAGTTGACAAATTAAGGGATTCTGGTATATAGTATAAAATTGAATCTAAGAAACTAGCTATTTTAAAACCTTTATTGGGGAGGGTAAATTATGGCAGATCTTATGAAAGTTGAAGGAAAAAGGATTCTTTTTAACGATTGTGATTTTATTATAGATCTTCAATCAAAGCGGAGGTGGAACGATAATAAAGGCAGTGCAACTATTTATTCATTGCACGAATACATGGAGGATTCTGAGGAGGACAAATACCAAGACAGATGATTAAAGTAAATAAAAGCGGATGCTATAGATATAGACATTCGCTTTTTTAATTTTCTCGAATTTATTGTATAATATGGAGTATGAATAACAACCTGAAAAAACTTTTTAATCCTGAATCCATTGCTATTATTGGCGCGACGGATAAGGAGGGAAAAGTCGGAGCGGTAATAACCAAAAATATTTCCAAGCTCGGATATTCCGGAGAAATTTTTTTGGTTAATCCTTCGAGAAAATCCGGATTTTTCCAAAAATATTATCCCGACGTCCAATCAATTGGAAAAGAAATTGATTTGGCTATTGTAGCTATTCCATCAAAATTGGTGGTGGACGAAATCAAAAAATCCTCGGACGCAGTGAAAAATTTTGTGGTAATTTCGGCCGGATTTTCGGAAATCGGTTCGGATGGAAAAAAACGGGAAGAAGAATTGGCCAAAATTGCTGAAGAAAAAAATCTGAATATTCTCGGTCCGAATTGCCTCGGGTTTATTATTCCAAAAATAAAATTAAACGCATCTTTTGCCGGCGGAATGCCGAAAGCAGGCAATATCGCATTTATTTCCCAATCCGGCGCGCTGGCGGTGGCTCTTTTGGATATTGTCCAAAGAGAAAAAATTGCTTTTTCCGGAGTAGTTTCAATTGGAAACAAGATGCAAATGGATGAATCAGATGTCCTTGAATATTTTGCGGAGGATGAAGAAACAAAAGTTGTTGGATTATATTTGGAAGGAATCAAGGATGGGAAAAAATTTATGGAAACAGCGGGTAAAATTTCCAGAAAAAAACCGATTGTAATTTTGAAAGCCGGAAAAACGGAAAAATCTCAGCGTGCTATTTCGTCCCATACGGGTGCTTTGGCGGGGAGCGATGAAATTATGGATGCAGTATTTGAAAAGCTGGGAATTATCCGCGCAAAAAATTTGGAAAATTTTATAGATCTTTTGGAATTAATTTCAAAAAATAAAATTCCGGAAAATAATGAAGTTATTGTCATTACCAATGCCGGCGGGCCGGGAGTTTTAATGACGGATGCGTTCAAAGGCAAGAAAATAATAATGGCCAATTTTAGCACGCAAACAAAGGAAAAATTTCGTGGTTTTCTTCCGGAAGAATCATCGGTAGAAAATCCAGTAGATCTTTTGGGAGATGCCAAAGAAGATAGATATGAAAAAGCTCTGGAAATAGTTGCGGAAGAAAAAGCGGATAGTGTTTTGTGTCTTTTGACTCCGCAAGACCAGACGCCTGTGGAAAAAGTGGCGGAAAAAATCGTGGAATTCAGGAAAAAAACAAATAAGATAGTAGTGGCGGTTTTCATTGGCGGAGAAAGAATTGAAAAAGCCGTAGAAACGTTGCAAGACAACGGAGTCCCTAATTTCTTTTTTCCCGATCAGGCGGTGGAAGCGCTGGATAAATATTTTGAATGGAGCCAGATGATGAAAAAGAAAATAAATTTGAAAGCAAACGAAATAAATCAAGAAAGAAAAAAACAAGCCGGAGAAATAATTCAAAAAGCCAAATCGGAAAAGCGCTCAGCGCTGCTTTTTGCGGAATCCAAAAAAATTATGGATTTGTATGGAATTAATGCTTCGGATTTTCAAAAAGTTGAAACTGATGGAACTTTTGGTTCTGATATTAATTTTCCGGCAGTTCTCAAAGTGAATAGTGATAAAGTTTTGCATAAAACCGATCAGCAAGGGGTTATTGTTGGAATAAAAGACGCGCAAGAATTGAAATCTCAAATTGAAAAAATGAGAAGTAATTTTCCGCAGGCCGATTTGATCATTCAGCCGATGGCGGACAAAGGAACGGAATTGATTTTGGGAATAAAAAAAGATGATATTTTTGGAACTGCAGTAGTTTTTGGTCTGGGAGGAATTTATACGGAAATTTTCAAAATGGTTGATTTTATTATTTCGCCGGCCAGCGAACCGGAAATAAAAGAAATATTGCTAAAAAGCAAAATTGGATTTCTTTTTGTTGAATCAAGGGGCCAAAAAATTTACGAAATTGAAGATTTGGCGCCATTGCTTTATAATTTGGAATGTTTGGGGAGAGAAAACGAGCAAATTAAAGAACTTGATATCAACCCGCTCTTCGTCTATAATAAAGGAAGAAAGGCAATCGCGGTTGATGTAAAAATAATTTTTTAAGAAAACTAAATGTATGGAAAATAAAAATACCACAGTTTTGCTGGTTGATGATGATTTGAATGTCAGAGAAATGTATGCGGAGGTGTTTAAAACGGCCGGTTTCAAAGTTCTTGAAGCCAATGATGGATTGGAGGGTTTGGATAAGGCAACCAAGGAAATGCCCAGTGTTATTTTTACAGGGATAGTGATGCCAAGAATGGATGGATTTTCCATGATTGAGGAGCTGAAGAAAAACGTCAGCACCTCCAATATTCCAATAATGATTTCTTCTCATATGGGTCGCGAAGAGGATCAGCGGCGGGCTACGCTTCTCGGCGTTAAAGAATTTTTTGTTTTGGGCAGCACCAAGCCGAATGAAGTGGTGGAAAAAATCAAAAGCATAAATTTTCAAGGAGGAGTGTATCGGCTTGAGTTTGATCCATTTTCTTTTGATGCGCAAAAATTGGCGAAGGACCTGAGACTCAATGATAATTTTCAGTGTCTGGAATGCAATGAAAAGATGCTTTTGGAAATCAGAACAATAAAAGAAAAAGAAATAAAATTAGAGGCTCGGCTTGTTTGCCCAAACTGCGGATGGTCGGTAAGATAGGTTTGTGAAATTTTAATTAAAATGGCGGGCTTCTATGTTTTTGTGAAAAAATTTATTTTTTTCTAAAGCTCCGTCTAAAAACGGAACTTTTGTTTTATAAATATATGCAGAAGTGGAAAATAAAAGAAAAAGCAAAAACCTCAGATCAGGTTGGGACGTTCCATCCGGTGATTTTGAACCTGCTTTTTCAGCGCGGTTTGGACACGAAAGAAAAAATAAATTCATTCCTTTTTCCTGAATATGAGCGCGATATACTGGATCCATTTCTTTTTTCGGATATGGCCAGAGCTATGGAAAGAATAAAACAGGCTAAGGATAGAAAAGAAAAAGTGGTTATATATGGAGACTATGACGCGGACGGAGTCACGTCCTCGGTAATCTTGCAGGAAGCTTTGGATGAAATCGGTATTAGTTCATTGGTTTATATTCCCGATAAAAGAAGCGAGGGATATGGAGTCAACGCCAAATCCATCGAAGAATTTGAAAAACAAAAAATTTCACTCATCATCACTGTTGATTGCGGAATCAGCAATAAAAAAGAAGTGGAGTTGGCGAACAGCAAAAATATTGATGTTATCATCTCTGATCATCATCATATTCCTGCAGAAGTTCCGCCCGCATTGGCAATCATTAATCCGAATTTGAAAAATTCAGGCTATTCTTTCGATCAATTGGCCGGAGTGGGGGTGGCTTTTAAATTAGTTCAGGCGCTTTTCGCCACATTTATTCCGGAAAAAAAAGAACAGCTGAAATGGATGCTGGATTTGGTGGCTATCGGAACAATTGCGGATTGCATGGAACTTTTGGGGGAAAATAGGGCGATTGTCAAATATGGCTTGGTGGTTCTTTCCAAAACCAAACGAGTCGGACTGAAAGAAATGTTTGCGGTTGGAAGAATCGCAATTGATGAAAATAATTTTCCTGATGCCAGAAAAGTGGCATTTCAAATCGCGCCAAGGATAAACGCAGCCGGACGGATGAATCATGCTAACACGGCCTTCAATCTTTTACGCGAAAAAAAGCAGCATTTGGCGCGCGGTTTGGCTCTGGATTTGGAAAAAAATAATCAGGATAGGCAAAAAGAAACCGCCCAAATTGTGGGAGAAGTCAAAATTTTGGCCGGAAATATGTTTAAGGATAAAAAATTTATTTTTGTTGCAAATGAACATTTTCCGATCGGCATTGTTGGATTGGTAGCGGGAAAAATTTCGGATGAATTCAACAAGCCAACCGCAGTGCTTCAAAAAGGAGAAAAAGAAAGCAAAGGATCGCTCCGCAGTATTCCACAAGTCAATATAATTGAGGCCATTGAAAAATGTTCACAGCTTCTTTTGAAATTCGGAGGACATTCCCAAGCGGCCGGAATCAGTTTGAAAAATGAAAATTTGGAAAAATTTCACGAAGCGCTTTCAAAAGTGGTTGAGAAAGAATTGGAGGGAAAAGATTTGTCATCAGAATTGGAAATTTGCGCGGAAATTGTTCCGGCGGATATTGATCATCAGTTCATCAGTGATTTGAAAAAATTTGAGCCATTTGGAGAAGGCAATGCCGAGCCGATTTTTCTGATGAAAAATCTGGAAGTTTCACAAATAAAAATAGTCGGCAATGGGAGCAAACATCTGAAATTATTTTTGCGCTCAGGGGACGGGACGCCGAAAATTTTTGAAGCGATCGGATTCAGCCTGGTGGAAAGATTTTCGGAAATAAAAGTGGGAGACAAGATAGACGCAGTTTTCAATTTATCCGAAGACGAATGGAATGGGAATAAAAAAATCCAAATGAGATTGATTGATTTGAAAATTGTTTAATATTTTTTTATATAATTAATAACTATGCGTATCGCATTGGTTCACGATTATTTGATTCAGCACGGGGGAGCAGAGAGAGTTTTGGAATGCTTCTCGGAGCTTTTTCCTTATGCTCCGATTTATACGATAGTTTATGATAAAGACGCGATGCATGGCGTATTTTCGGAAAAAAATATCTACACGTCATATCTTCAAAAATTTCCTTTTGCAAAAAAACATCACCGACTTTTTCCGATACTGATGCCTTCGGCTATTGAACAGTTTGATTTTTCCAAATATGATGTCGTGCTTTCTGATTCTTCCAGCTTTGCCAAGGGAATAGTTACTAACCCGGAAACGCTTCACATCTGTTATATGCACACTCCAATGAGATACGCTTGGGATGACTGCCAAAAATATACCGATGATTTCGGTTTTCCGGGATTTGTCAAAAAATTAATTCCATTTTTTATGAATTATGTCCGCCTTTGGGACAAAATCAGCGCGGACAGAGTTGATAAATTTATTGCCAATTCCAATTTTGTCGCCAAGAGAATCAAAAAATATTATGGAAGAGATTCCGATGTTATTCATCCGCCGGTAGCAGTAAATAATTTTTTTGTAAGCCAAAAAACCGAAAGTTATTTTTTGATGGTTGGGCGCCTTATCGCCTATAAGCGCAATGATATTGCTATTGAAGCATTTAATAAATTGAAACTTCCTTTGAAGATAATCGGACGCGGTCCTGAAATGAAGAGGCTAAAAAAGATGGCCGGGCCGAATGTTGAATTTTTGGGACACGTGGACGAAAAAGATCTGGCGAAATATTATGCCGAGTGCCGGGCGTTTGTTTTTCCTCAGGAAGAAGATTTTGGAATTGTGGCAATTGAAGCGATGGCATCGGGTCGTCCAGTTATTGCATACCGCGGGGGAGATATTCCGGAACATATGGAAGAAGGAAAGATGGGAATATTTTTTAATTCTCAGACGAGCCAGGATATTATTGAGGCGGTTGAGAAATTTCAAAAATCCAGTTTTGACAGCGAATACATCCGATCCAAAGCGCTTCCATTTGACAGGAACATATTTAAGGATAAAATTAAGAGATACGTAGAAATAGAGCTAGCGAAGCACAAAAACAAAATATAACAAAAAACACAAAAAACGAAATTTAAAGGAAAGGATATCGTGGTTTGTGTTTTTATTTTTTATGGAACTAAAGGAATACATAGTTATTTTTCGGAAAAACATCAAGCTGTTTTTTGTAATTCTCGGGACGATTATTCTGGCTGGAATCTTGTTTCAGCTCTTTCGTCCGTTGTCCTTCCGTTCCACTCTCAATCTGAATGTGACGAGAATTGGAACGCAAAAAACCGATAGCTATCGCTATGATGATTATTATCGTCTGCAGGCGGATGAAAAATTTGCGGACACAGTTGTCAATTGGCTGGGTTCCCCAAGAATAGCTACGGATATTTTCAATAGCGCCGGAATTATTTCCGCGGGATTAAGCGACAATGAATTGTCAAAAATTTTCAAAGCTCGCCGATTGTCATCTCAAATGATTCAGGTGACTTATGTGGCAAAGGATATGCGCTCTTCTCAGAAATTTTCTGAAGAGATAATTAAAATTTTGAATAATGAAACGGAGAAACTTAATCAATTGCAGAAGGAAGAAGCGTGGTTCACGATTTTGGGAGGGAATCCGGTGGTGGTTGAAAACAAATTCGCTTTTCTGAATGTGATACTTATTTCATTCTTTCTGGGAATTTTTATCGGAACATTGGCGGTATTTGTGAAAAATTATCTGAAATAAATAATGGATTAATCGGAAAATTATTATGCGGATCGGAATTGACGTAAGATGTTTAGCAGAAGGCAGGAGGACTGGAGTGGAAGAATATACTCTGAATCTTTTGGGAAATATTTTCAAAAAGGACTTGCAAAGCGAGTATGTCCTTTTTTTTAATTCATTTAGCCGAACTAAAGCCTATTTCAAATGGATCGAAAAATACCCAAATGTGTCATTGAAGAAATTTAATTTTCCAAACAAACTTCTAAATCTTCTTTTCTGGTATCTGGGCTGGCCAAAAATAGACAAAATGATCGGGGGAGTGGATTATTTTTTTATGCCTAACATCACTTTTGCCGGCTTCAGCAAAAAAACAAAATTAATTCTGACTATTCATGATTTGAGTTTTGAAAAATATTCGGAAACTTTTTCATGGAAAAGAAGGCTTTGGCATATTTTTGTTAATCCCAAAAAACTTTGCCGGCGGGCAAACCGGATAATAGCGGTTTCCAATTCTACCAAAAATGATTTGGTTTCCATTTACCGCATCAATCCAAAAAAAATAAAAACTATTCATAGCGGAATTTCCGAAAAATTCAAAATCATCAGTCGTAATGAGGAGAAAATAATTAAAGTCAAAGAAAAATATAATTTGCCGTATAAATTTATTTTATATCTGGGAACCATTGAACCGAGAAAAAACATCGGAGCATTGGCCATGGCGTATCAATCATTTTTGGAATATGTGATAAAAAATAATTTGGATAATTTGAGTAGATACAAGTTGATAATCGCCGGGTATTCAGGCTGGATGAAGCAGGAAATATTTTCAGAAATTTCAGAAATTCAAAAAAACCTTCCAAATCAAGATGATATCCGAATTATTAATTTTGTGAAAGATGCGGACAAAGAATATGTTCTCAACCTGGCATCCCTTTTCGTCTACCCGTCATTTTTTGAAGGATTTGGTTTTCCTCCTTTGGAGGCGATGAAATGCGGAGTACCGGTAATTGTTTCAAATAGCTCATCTTTTCCGGAAACTGTCGGAGACGCGGGAATTATGATTGATCCTGACCGGCCGGAAGAAATTTGCGAAGCTATGAAAGAAATTTTCCGGTCCAAAGAGATGTATGACAAATTGCGGGAAAAAGGGCTGAAAAAAGCGGCAGAATTTTCCTGGGAAAAAACCGCGGAAGAATTTTTGAATTTGATTAATGTATCAACAAAATAATATGGGGAAATTAATTTTTGACATTGAAACCAGCGGAGAAAATTTTGACGCGCTGGATAAAATTACCCAAGACTCGCTGACAAGCTGGATAAAAAGAGAAAAAAAAGAAGGCGAAGATTATGAAAAAGCGCTTGATGATTTGAAAAATGGTCTGGGATTTTCACCTCTTACCGGAGAAATCGTGGCCATTGGAATTTTAGATTCGGACACAGGAAAAGGCGCGGTCTATTTTCAAGCTCCGGAAAATAATATTCAGGAATCCGAAAAGGAAGACATAAAACTGAAGCCAATGACCGAAAAAGAAATGCTGGAAAAATTTTGGGAAGTTGCCAAGTATTATAACGAATTTGTCAGTTTTAATGGCCGGGGATTTGACGTCCCATTTTTGCTGGTCCGCTCGGCTATTCACGGAATTCGGCCAAGCAAGGATTTGATGTTCAATCGTTATTTGAATAATCAAAGATTCGACGCGCGGCATATTGATTTGCTGGATCAGCTGACTTTTTATGGCTCGGTCCGGCGAAAAGGCGGATTGCATTTGTGGTGCCGGGCCTTTGGAATAAAAAGTCCGAAAGCCGAAGGCGTGACCGGAGATGATGTGGGAAGATTATTCAAAGAAAAAAAATTCCAAGAAATCGCGGAATACAACATTGGAGATTTGAAGGCGACTCAAAAACTTTTTGAATATTGGGAAAGATATTTGAGATTTTAGTTTTTTAACATTGAAGAAAGGAGAAAATAATGGATATGGTAAGCATTGTTCTGATTGCAGCGATGATAATCGGAATTTTCACCTTTCCATCATCAACTGCGGGGAAAATTGAACAAAAAATATTCAAAGTAATGAGAAAATTTATCAAAGTTGAACCGCAGCGGGATGAGGGTGAAAGAAGTGGAGTAGTTGATATCGGAGAATTACGAAAGCATTTCAAATAGAGGAATTCAAAAAGGCGGGCGCATAAATTGCACCGCCTTTTTTTAATTGGCTTCAAAATGGTATAATGGAGCTATGAAAATCGGAATAGACGCTCGTTTTTATGGTTCCATTGGCAAGGGACTCGGGCGCTACACGCAAAAATTGATTGAAAATTTGGAAAAAACAGATCAAAAAAATTTGTATTTTATTTTTTTGCGTCAAGAAAATTTTGAAGAATATCATCCGCAAAACTCAAACTTCAAAAAAGTATTGGCTGATTTCAGCTGGTATACTTTTTCCGAACAGTTCGATATGCCGCGTTTATTGAATAAATACAATCTGGACTTGGTTCATTTCCCGCACTTCAATGTCCCTCTTTTTTACCGCAAGAAATTTATTGTTACTATTCATGACCTAATTCTTATTCACTTTCCGACTATCAAGGGGACAACCCTGAATCCATTTTTGTATAAGTTAAAATTCTGGGCGTATAAGCTGGTTATCAATTCAGCCATAAAGCGAGCGGAAAAAATAATCGCGGTTTCTGAATTCACCAAAAAAGACATTTTGAGTAATTATCTGATAAATTCAGATAAAATTAACGTTATCTATGAGGCCTGCGATGATTTTTGCAATTTCTCCAGTCAGAAGAAGGAAGAGATTTTGGAAAAATATGGTATAATAAAACCATATATTCTGTATGTCGGCAATGCTTATCCGCATAAAAATTTGGAAGAGCTGGTTTTGGCGTTTTCACAAATCAGGAAAGAAATAACAAACCTCCGATTGGTTCTGGTTGGCAAGGAAGATTATTTCTATAATCGGCTGAAAAAAATAATTCAAATTGAAAAAATAGAAAAAGTGATATTTAGCGGATTTGTTCCGGATAAAGATCTGGACACGGTTTATCGGGAAGCGGAGCTCTATGTTTTTCCTTCGCTTTATGAAGGATTTGGCTTGCCACCGCTTGAAGCGATGGCTAAAGGAGTGCCGGTCATTTCATCCAATCATCCTTGCATGAAAGAAATTCTTTGTAGTAGCGCTGCATATTTTAATGCTAAAGATAGAAATGAAATAGCGGAAAAAATAAGAAATTTGATCAGCAACACTGAAGAAAAGAAAAATCTGCGGGAAAAAGGCTATCAACAAATCAAAAAATACAGCTGGAGCAAAATGGCCGAAGAAACCTTGAAAACATATAAAGAAATCATAAAATAAAGACAAACAACCAACCAAGATATGGGACTCAATAGAATTATTCCGCAAATGTTTGACATTCGGCCGGTCGATGAGACGGGAGATTTGCATTGGGAAAGAATCAATAATGTCGGGAAAAATATTTTGGATTTTCCGGAGGAGGAAAAAAATGAAGAAGAGTTTTCTTTGGTGGAGGAAATTATTCCCGAAGAAAATTTTTTTATCAAGAAAACAGAATATGTTCCGCAAACCTCAAAAGTTTATCAACTGGGAGAAATTTTCGAAAGCGAAGATGTGCCGGTGTTTTTGGAAATCGAACCTGAAAAAATAGAAATCGTTCAGAAAGAAGAGGCTTTGCTGTCGGATGATGAAATCAGGCAAGAAATTGAAAATTTGGAAAGAGAATATTCCTTGCGCAAACAGCATAATCCCAAAATAAAAGCCGAGCAATGGGAGGGCGACGGAGAAACAAAATTTAGTCTAAAAGATTTTTTTATGCCGGCCAGATTCGCTTTTGGATTCAAATTGAAAAAAGCCGCTTTTTCTTTTGCCGGCATCGCTTTTTTTGTGCTGGTAATATTCGCTTCTTTTTCCTTTTTCTCAAGGAACCTGGGAATGGGAAATAAAATTCAAGGCCTGGGTCAGAATGGTTATGCAAATCTGGCGATGGCGATGGAAAATATCAAAAAACAGGACTTCAAATCATCTTCGCAGGATTTTGAAAAATCCTACACAATGTTTTCCGAAGCGTCCGGAGACTTGGCGGAAAACGGCGGATTTTTGCTGGACCTTTCAAAATATATTCCTTTTGTTTCCAAAATTTCTTCTGGGAAAAATGCCATTGAGGCCGGAAAACATATTTCTCTGGCCGGCCGAGCATTGAATTCTGTCATTGAAAATGTTTATTCCGCAAAAAATAACGCGTCTCAAAAAAATATTTCTCTCATTGAAATGTATCAGTCCGGGGAAGAAGATATGCGCACTGCTTTGGCAGAACTGAAAGAAACGCAAAAATATCTTGATATGATTAATGTGGAAGATTTGCCGCAGGACAAGCAAGAAAAATTTTTGAAACTCAAAAGCAAATTGCCGGAAATCAACACCGCCATTTCTGAATTTTTGAATAACAGCAATATTTTCGTGGATATTTTCGGCGGGAACGGTCCGAGGAAGTTTTTATTCCTTTTTCAGAATAATAATGAAATGAGAGCCACGGGAGGATTTATCGGAAGCTATGGACTTCTGGATATTTCGCAGGGGCACGTCAGAAATTTTTTCATTGATGGAATTTTCAATCCTGACGGGCAATTGATGGAAAAAGTTGTTCCGCCCAATCCGATTCAGAAAATCAGCGCGGCATGGAGCTTGCACGACAGCAATTGGTTTCCGGATTTTCCAACCTCCGCCAAAAAAGCCATCAGTTTTTATGAAAAAACAGGAGGACCGACCGCGGATGGAGTAATGACTTTGACCCCTACTGTCATTCAAAAACTTTTGGAGGTGACCGGTCCGATTGAAATGCCGGAATATGACGTGACTCTTGATGCCAATAACTTTATCCAAGAAACTCAAAGGGAAGTGGAAATTGATTATGACAAGACGGAAAATAAACCAAAAAAAATTCTCTCGGATTTGGCGCCGATTCTTTTGGACAAGATTGTTAATGGAGGAAACATAACCACTCTTACTAAGGCGGCAAATGTTTTGCTGGCAGGACTAAGTGAAAAGCAAATTCTTCTGTATTCAGAAAACAAAGATTTGCAAAAAATAATATCCGATCAAGGATGGTCGGGAGAAATTATGGAAACCTCCAAGGATTATTTAAGCGTCGTCAATTCCAATCTCAACGGCTTCAAAACCGATGGCGTGATAGATGAAAAAATAGAGCATAAGGCGGAAATTCAAGATGATGGCTCGGTCGTTGACACCGTAATAATAACCAGGCATCATAACGGAGGCAACACGGGTTTTCCTTGGTGGGATAAAGTGAATGCAAATTATATGCGGGTTTATGTGCCACTGGGATCAAAACTTTTGGAAGCTGACGGACAAATTCGTGAATTTGTGAAAGCGCCGTTGGATTATGACGCGTTGGGATTCAAACGCGATTCGGATGTTCAAAAGGAAGAAGAAAATATGACAATTGATGAAAAAACTTCTACCAGAATTTCCGAGGAATCGGGAAAAACCGTATTTGGAAATTGGACTTATGTGAGCCCGCAAGAAACTACAACTATAAAATATAAATATCTTCTGCCTTTCAAAGTGATTCCGGGAGTCCAAGAAAAATCGGCCGATGCCTATTCGCTTTTGGCTCAAAAACAATCAGGAAGCATCGGCAGTTCATTTGAAAGCGAAATAAATTATCCAAAAAATTACAAATCAATTTGGAATTATCCATCTGACCAAAGCAACGAGAGTGGCGCAATGAAAATAAGCACCGATCTCAAAAACGATAAATTTATCGGAGTGGCGTTCGGACTTAACAAATAAAGCAAAATTTTCTGATAAAAAAATTCATCAATAATGGAATATTAAATTCAAAACCAACTGAGTCTGTGACTGCGGCGGCTTTTATTATTGCGTTGGCCGGAATTGCCAGCCGAGTTCTAGGACTTGTTCGGGATAGAATTCTAGCTGCGCAATTTGGAGCAGGGGACACGTTGGATATTTATTATGCGGCATTCCGCATTCCTGATTTGTTATACAATCTTTTGATTTTGGGCGCGATGAGCGCCGCTTTTATTCCGGTTTTCACCAGCTTGATTTCCAGAGAAAAAAAAGATGATGCGTGGGAGTTGGCTTCCGGGATTTTGAATTTGCAAACGCTTTTGTTGGTGATTTTTTCAATCATAGTTGCTTTTTTTGCGCCTGTGATTATGCGTTTTTTGACTCCGGGATTTCCGATTGAAAAAATGGAAAGTGTGGGAGTTTTTACGCGCATAATGCTTCTCAGTCCGATACTTCTCGGCATCAGCGCAATTTATGGAGGCATCCTTGTTTCCCTCAAAAAGTTTTTAATATATTCCTTGGCGCCACTAATGTATAATATCGGAATAATTGTGGGCGCGCTTTTTTTCGTAAAATTTTGGGGACCAATCGGGCTGGCTTGGGGAGTGGTGCTGGGAGCGTTTCTCCATATGCTTATTCAATATCCCGCCGTCAAATTTTCCGGATTCAAGTTTACATTAAAACTGTTGCATTTTGCCAAAAATAATGATGTGAGAAAGGTTTTCTATCTGATGATTCCCCGCACGCTGGGAATAGCAGTGACGCAAATAAATCTTCTAGTGATCACTATTTTTGCTTCCACATTGAATTCCGGCAGTCTTTCCATTTTCAATTTTGCCAACAATATTCAAAGCGCCCCGCTGGGAATCTTTGGAATTTCCTTTGCAGTCGCGGTTTTTCCAATGCTCAGTTCATTCGCTGCAAAAAATGAGGAAAAAGAATTTTCAAAAATATTTTCCGAAACATTTCTCAAGATTTTGTTTTTCATTATTCCGATTAGCGTTTTTATTTTGATTTTGCGCGCTCAAATTGTCCGCGTGTTTTTGGGTTCAGGAAAATTTGATTGGGAGGACACTCATCTCACAGTTGCCACGCTGGGATTTTTGGTGCTGAGTCTTTTTGCGCAAAGTCTTATCCCGCTTTTGACGCGTTCTTTTTATGCTCTGCAAAACACCAAAACGCCATTCTATATCGCTTTGGTCAGCGAAGCGATAAACATTTCGCTGGTAATTCTTTTGATTGATAAATTTTCCGTGCAAGGGTTGGCGATTGCTTTTTCGGTTTCCAGCATTGCGAACGCGTCCATTTTGTTTTTCGTTCTGCGACTGAAACACAAACTTATTGAAAGTGGAAAGATTTTGCTGGGATTTTTCAAAATTTCACTGGCGGCGGTTGGAGCGGGAGGAATGATTCAAATGGCCAAAATGGCGGTGGCTAGTGCAATGAATATCGATACATTCGTGGGAATTTTTATGCAGTTGTTTTTGGCTGGATTTTTGGGAAGCGTAGTTTTCATATATCTTTGCTTCAGATTGGACATTGAGGAATTGCGCCATTTCCAAAAATCAATGACTAGAAAAATATTCCGCGCCAAGGATTCCATTTCGGAAGATACCGGAGAAATCAGCGGGATCTAATAATTTTCCGCTTTTCTTTTGCCGAAAAGAAAAGCGGAGAGAAAAGAAAACGGCCGCAAGACTCACCAAACGGAAAATTTCACTCTCTCGCTAAAATTTCAGTCTCCGCTTCGCTGCAAATTCAAAATTTCTTAACGCTCGCTCGTTCAATTTTTATCTCCGTTTGGTTCGTAATGCGGAAGTTGCAGGTAAATAAGAAAAAATTTAAAAAAATATCAAACTGCCCAAAAAAGCGGTTTTTATTTTGTAAAAAATTATGCAATTGATTTTTAGTTGAAATAAAGCAAAATAATACGGTAGTTGTTTCATTTGACAAAAAATGAAAAGTATGCTAGAATGGCAGGATTTGCTAATTCTAGCAAAAGTAATCTTAAAAACATTAAAATAAAGGAGTAGCAATAAATGAAAAAACTGGCAGCCATTTTATGCATGATTTTTATTGCAATTTTCCCGAGCGATTCATTTTCTGAGGACCATGGCCTTGAAATAACCGGAGCACTAAGCGGGTCATATGCAAACGCATATATCGGATGCGTGCCGGGATCGACAGCATATGACGGTTCCGTATACCAGGGAGATCTAGAGATAGACTTTAAAATATACGAAACGATATTTTATTTGGAACTCTGGAATTCGTATTCACCCCACGACGGAGCAAATAAAGATTGGGGCGACGAAATTGATTACATAACGGGAGTAAAAAAGAAAATTGGGGAATTTTCTTTTGATCTAAGTTATATGTATTATAACTTCGCAAATCTCAAGAATACCGAGGGAGATTTGCATGCGATTTATTTGAATATGGATTTCCAAGAAATAATGGGAATAATTCCGTATGTGACGATTGAGGGAGACATTCCGCAAGATAAAGATGTTTTAGAAGGTGGAATGATGTATCGCGCCGGAATGAAATATTCTCCCAAGTTTTTCGGCCAGCCGATCGATATGGATTTATCCATCGGCGGGCACGACGGAGCTTATGGGACAAGAAAAGAAATTGTTAGTTCGGTGCGCGGAGTTTTATCAACCACAGTTGATTTTAAAATAATCAATGTGACTCCGCAGATATCCTATCAAAAAAGGGTAGGATATTCAGTTGAACATGGTGGTTTGACTGAAAATAAGTTTTGGTATGGCATAACAATGTCAATACCATTCACAATTTATCAAAAAAAGTAAAATCAACAACCTCTTTCATGGAAATTTTCATGAGAGAGGTTTTTTTATCATAGTAGAAAATTAATAAAGGATATTTTGCCTGAAATAAAGCAAAATAGGAGGAGTAGCGAAAAGTCTGTTGACAAAAATGAAAAAGTATGCTAATATTTCGTGTTATGGAATTTCCAATAACTGCTTCAAAATGAAGCAAATTTGAACCTTTAAACCTTAATATGGAGGACAGGAAAGATGGAAGAGAATTCTGTTGGAATCGGAGCAATAGTTTTCTGGGTTTTGAGTGGAGTGGGGGGTATCATTTTGTTGTCATGGGCAACAACATTTTTTATGGTTGTCCAGCAAAAGACGGCAAAAATTGTTGAAATTTTTGGAAAGTTTCACAGTGTGAAATCTGCCGGTCTTAATATAAAACCACCCTTTCCATTTGGAAATGTTGTAGCAACAGTTAATTTGCAAATCAGGGAATTAAAAGTTGAAGTAACAGTAAAATCTTCTGATAATGCATTTCTTAATGTTCCAGTAAAAGTTCAATATCAGGTTATTGAAGACAAGGTAAAAGAAGCTCATTATGAACTTGAAAATCCACAGGAGCAAATAAAATCCTATGTTGTAAACGTGGTTAGGAGTAAAGCCACAAGTATGACTATGGATGAACTTTTCAAAAGCAAAGATGCTTTTCAACAAGCGGTGGGAGAATCGCTTAATGAAAGATTTTCAAGTTATGGCCATAAGATGGTCAACATTCTCGTTGATGATCCGCAGCCAAGTAATGAGCTGCGCCAAGCTTTTGATAAGGTTTTGGCAGCTGAAAGAGAAAAAGATGCGGCGCAAAACATTGCGGATGCAATCCGTATTAAAATGATCGGAGAGGCTCAGGCAGAAGGAGAAAGCCTAAAAATTAAAGCCAATGCATTCAAAGAATTTCGTTTAACTATTGCTAAGGGTAATTCCGAAGCAATTAACGAATTTCTCAATGGCACGCAAGGACTTGATGCCAAAGATGTGCTTGAATTTTTTGCGGGAGTAGATACCCGTGATGCAATAAGAGATGCGTCTAAAGGTCCAGGTTCAGTTGTAGTTGTTCCAATGGGTAGCAACAATTCAGATATCGGAAATATTATTGCAATGTTAAAAGCTTTAACTCCAAAATCTCCTGGAGAAGAAGCGGTAAAATAATCAGTTAAACAACTGATTATCTCGACTCCGATATGCAGAAATGTGTATCGGAGTTTTTTTTATTATCTAAATATTTTTTGAAGATATTTCTTGACAAAATAGCAAAATATCTATAATCTGCAGGCACGGGTTTTTTTGGGAGATGTACTTGAAAAAATAAATAATTCTAACGAAGGAGGGTTTTATGCAAAGCAAACCGGAAGAGATTGGGGAATTGATAAGCAAGTTGTTCACGGTGGTTTCTAAAATGGGTGGAGATAAGTTATTAACAGCGCTGAAAGCTTTTAATTTGGACAAAGATTCAATCAAAAAACTTGTAAAAGAAATTCATGAAGAATTGCAGGATCTCAAGAAAGAAAAAACCGCCGATGCAGTTGCAATATTATTCAAGTCCGCGCCAAGAAAACTCAGGCTGGAAGTTTTTGAAAATCTGACAATCAATGATCAAAGCAAAATTGCCGGAATATCCTCTGAGATGAAAAAAATTGTTGAGTTCTGTCGTTTTCAATCCAGAGGAAGGCAAAGGATGAAATTTCCAAAAATAAAAGACATGCGAGATCTCAAGGAAACTCTTTTATTTGCAGGCAAATTTGAAACGTGCGATCTTACGGATTATCCGGACAATCTTGCGGTTATTGGCATAGAAAAAAACAAGAAAACCGGACAATTGATTGAATTTTTTCTTGAAGGGGAGGATTACAGCGCCAAAAAATTACTAGCTTCCTTTCCGGCAGAATTGCTTTACAAATAAAAAATTCAAAAAAGCGTCAAAAAACAAAGTGGTTGGGTAAAAATACTCAATCACTTTTTTTTGTTTTGAAAATCAATAAAAAAAGTCGGAAGTTTTTTTTATCCAATAATATTTAACAATAGTTTTCAATTTTGTAAAGATATTGACAAAATTTAGCATATGTGTATAGTGAAAGGTTGTTCTTTTACAAGAAATTGTGCGAAAATAACCAAAAATTTCCCTAACTTATTACTTGAAAGGAGTGTGATTTATGAACAGTAAGGATGGATCAAATGTACCAAAAAAAGGCTTGTTTGAAACATTAACTGACGCAGTTACGGATGGATTGGAGAAGGCTGGAATACTTGAAGAGGTGGATGATGGACTGAAACCAGATGCGGGAGGCACCCAAGTGCCAAATGTTTCGGCTTCAGGTTCTTCAGCTCCAATAAGTGTGGCGAGCGCAAGTGCTAATGCTAACATATTGGATCAGGCGGGTGATGCAGGAAAAAATTATGATTTTTTCAAAGAAACTTTTTCCAATGCGCTGCAGGTTTCAGGAGCGCTTTATTTTAAGGTGCTCAAAAGGCTGGAGGATTTCAAAAACTTGATCGCTGATGAAAAAACTCGTTTTCCCGCAGTCTTGATGGCCGCCGAAACCAACAAAAAAGAGGTAACGGCAAATATTGATGCAATTCTGGCTGTATTAGAAAGCGAGAAGAGTAAAGCAGTGTCATCAATAAGCAAAAAAGGAAATGAAGAAATTTTGAAGTATCAAAATGAGCTGGCAACTTTAGACACCAAAATCAAAGAAGCGCAAAATAAACTCATGGAACTTCAAAAATCCAAAGAAACAGTTGGAGCAACAATGATAGTGCTGAAACAGAACCTAGATGATTCCCTGGCCAGTGCCAGCAAAGCTTCTCAGGATTTGTGTCAGAATATAGTTTCTATCAAAGAAAAGATTAATCAGTTCTGTGCTTAGGCAATAAATGTTCAGAATCAGTCTAACTTTTATTCAGAAGGAGGGAGTTAAATGAGTGACATTGTCTCAGGAGAAATGAGAGAGAAGGTCAAATCTTTTTGGGCCAGAAAGGAAGGCAAAACCGGGATGATAATTCTGGGATTGCTCGGGGGAGGCATTCTATATAAGGCGCTGCCTTATATTCGCAATGCTTCGGAACTTTTGGCTGAGATCGGTGAGAATGGATTTGTGACCTTTGCATATGCAGTTGGAATTTTTTTGATCTATGAGGTTGTTTCAAACAAAACGGTTCAAGCCTTCACAAAAGTTGCGTTCGAAGGTGTTTGCTATCAAATCACGGATGCTGCAATTGGAATAAATCCGGTGGCGATTGCCAAAGGAGCCCTTGCAAAGCTGAAGGAAATGATTGAAATAGTTAGCGAGAAACGAACAAAACTTGATGGTAAAAAAGAACAGGGAAAGCAGGCAATCGAAAGAAACAATCAAGAAATTCAAAAACGCACGGAAGAGGCGAATAAAATTGCAAAAGCCGGAGCTCGGAAAAAAGAACTCGCTTTGAAAAATAATACCGAGTTTGATGAAATCGAGTACACGGTAAATATATCTGTTGAAACAAATCAAATTGAGAGATTGCAGAAGTACAACGCCGAACTCGCTCCGTTTGTTATAAAAATGGACGAGATTTGCGAAAAACTCCATAAAATTGAAGTTGCGGCAAATGCCAAGTATAGAGATTTGGACAATTATGCCAAATTGCAGATTCAAAAAAGATCAATGATGCAGGATTTGAAATCTGCGATCGATTCGGCTCGCGCAGTACTGAAGGGCGGACAAATCAAAGATATGTATGATCGCTCAATGATGAGAATGGTGGAAGATTTTGATCGTGATATGGGAGAAGTCAATTCTTTCATAAACGACATTGCACCCATTCTTGACAAGATTGATCGCGACGACGATGCAGCAGCTGCTGATGCACTGGCGCGCATTGATAGTTTTATGACCAACAATCAGTTTATTGCTGGAGCTATAAAACAATATGCATTGCCGGCAGGGGACACAAGCAATGTTTTGCAAATTCCAAGCGCGGATGCAGTAAATGAAGAAGACAAATATGCAAAAGTTCTCAATCCAGTAAGAAAGAACAGGCAGTAATAAAAACAACCCTTTTTGCAGGAGGAAATGGTAATGGCTTTACGTATTAATCCACGATTCAAAACGATCGGAGTAATTTTGATTTTGGCAGCACTGGGGGTTTGGTATTAGATGGGCGGCAATGAATGGAAAAATTCCCGGAGTGAAGAGCCAAGTGTCAGCTGTCCCTCAAAAAGCAAACCTTACACAAATTGAGGACAAAGCGCAGGATCAGGCCGGTATTAGAAGTGTAGGTGCAGTTGCATTGCCGACGGCCGCAATTGCGGGAACCGGAAAAGATGTTACTTTGCTTCACTGGGCATGGAACAGCCAGATGGGACTAATGTTCGCAAATGGCGGGCCCGATAGCACAGTAGGAAGCTTGATGTCACAAAATGGAGTTAATCTTCATCTGGTTCGCCAAGATGACGTAAATCAGATGCAGCTGGCTCTCATAAAGTTTGCGCAAAAATTGAAGGATGGCGATCTACAGCCTCGCGAAGGGGCAAACTTCGTGGCAATTATGGGTGATGGTGCCGGAGCTTTTCTTGCCGGAGTGAATCCTCAGCTTGCGAAGATAGGACCGGAGTATCAGGCAGAAATAATCGGATCTTGCGGATATTCGCGTGGCGAAGATAAGTTTATGGGTCCGATTGAATGGAAAAATAATCCTGAAAAAGCCCGAGGCGGATTAGTATCAGGATTTCTCAGAGATGGCGACTGGAATATTGCTATCAAATGGGCAGGAGACAATAATATTCCTGTAAATCCCGATGAAAGGACTTATGATCCGAATGCTATGAATTGGTATGCGGCCAATGATTATATTGACGCAGCTCAGAAGTATGTGACCAATTATAGCGAAGATAGGCCTGAAGTAATTAATGGGAAAAGAACAGGAAGAAAAGTTCATGTGACGATTCAAGGAGTTGTGACATGGACGCCGGGAGATGTTATTGTGGCAACGGAGAAAGGCGGACTTGTCAGTATTGTTTCCACCAGGGAATATTATTGGCAAATGCCTAATGCCATAATCGGCATCAAAAAGTGGAACAGCGACAATAGCAGTACAGTAGTAAGCATGCTGGATGCTATTTTCAAGGGTGGCGACCAGGTAAAAAATTATCCCAATGCGTTGAGAAAAGCAGCGGAAATTTCTGACGTGGTTTACCACGAAAAGAATACCGGGCCAGAATATTGGGAAAAATATTACCGCGGGACAACCGAAACTGATATACAGAAGTATCAAGTTGAGCTTGGCGGCAGCTATGCCAACAATCTTGCTGACAATATGTATTTGTTTGGACTCTTTCCGGGTTCAGCAAATATATTAGCCAGCACCTATCAAGTTTATGGAAATTTGGTAGTGCAACTTTATCCAAAGCTAGTGCCATCAATTCCTGCTCCGAGTGAAGTAATTAATGGTAGTTATGTGAGGATATTAGCGAATAAAGCGCAAAATACTTCAATTGCATCGGCTGAAGCGCCTCGTTACAGCGCGGCACCAATGAAAGATGTTGTAAGCAAAAAGTCTTATGCGATTAACTTTCAAACCGGTTCAGCGGAGTTAACCGAGGAAGCCAGAAGGGTTTTGGAAGAGATTTACAATAAAACCCTTGTCACTTCATTAACCATGGAAGTGCATGGCCATACGGACAGCACGGGGTCAGAGGAAGCAAATCTGATTCTATCCGACAAAAGGGCAAAAGCGGTTAAGGCTTATTTGCAAAATAAGTCTATGGCGAATTTCCCAAATGAGAGGATAAGAATATTTCCTCACGGACAAAATGATCCGGTCGCAACAAACGACTCAGAAGCGGGACGTTATCAAAATAGAAGAGTGGTAATTGTCCTTGGCACAATTTCTTAACGACTGAAATCAGTCTTCCCGACTCAATAACCTTTTGGTTTGCGAGTCGGGATTTTTTCCAAATTCCTTTTTTTTGAAAAAGGAATTTAGAAGAAAGCAGGCGGTTCGTTAATAATTTTATAACTTATAACCTTCAGAAAGGGGATTTTTTGTGAATACACTAGTTTTGAAAGAAATGTTTACTCCGAATGCGGATGTCGGAGGCAAGGTCACAAAAATGATTGTTTTTTTCCAAATCTGCATGTTTATTTTGATTTGGCTTACATGTTCATCGCCAATAATTCCAAATCCAATTGAAATAATGAAATCATTCATTGATCAATGGATGAACGAGGGATTGGCAAGCGATATGATTGTAAGCTTTACACTTAACCTAGAATCTTTGGCAATCTCCACAATCATTTCACTGGGGCTGGCCTATCTCACAGTGCTGCCATTTTTCAGGCCGATCGCGGTTTTCATATCAAAACTGCGCTTTGCCAGCATGGCGGGATTAGTTTTGATATTCACTCTGGCAACAAGTGGCGGACACCAGTTGAAGCTGTCGTTGGAGGTGTGGGGCATTACAGTTTTTTTCGTCACGAATATGATGTCGGTTGTGGCTTCAGTCACAAAAGCTGAAAAGGATTATGCCCGCACTTTGCGGATGGGTGAATGGCAAGTACTATGGGAAACTACAATTCTTGGAAAATTCGATCAGGCAATTGATGCCATAAGGCAAAATGCAGCCATTGGTTGGATGATGCTGACAATGGTTGAAGGGCTTGCCAGAGCAGAAGGCGGAATTGGCGTTTTGCTTTTAAACAGCAACAAACATTTTCAAAACGAAGTCATATTCGCCATTCAGTTGAGTGTTTTTATGTTAGCACTGGCTCAAGACGGATTAATTGTCTGGATAAAAGGACAATTATGTCCATACGTCCGTCTGGCTTTGGAAGGAGGAAAATAATTATGGTAGAAATAACACTAGGAGAGATTCTTCTTGAAATAAAAAATATTAGTGTTGTAAAGGAAAAAGTTTCAGGAGAAAAAATTACAATACTCAGAAATGTAAATGAATCTATCTATAACATAATCGGGCATGGACAAGTGGTTGGAATATTGGGACCATCGGGTGTTGGCAAAACAACATTGTTTAATGCGATATCCGGAATGGAAAAACCAACCGAAGGTTCTGTTCTGGTTAATTGTGATGGCGCTGAAAGTAATATGCAGCCGGTGCAAAGAGGTCACGTTGGGGTTGTGGCACAAAACTATCCGCTGTTATCTCATCGCACCGTTTTGAGCAATCTAATTGTTGCGGCAAAAATGAAAAACGGGTCAAGTAAAAAAGACATCAAGGAGCGGGCAATGGCAATGCTAGAAGATTTTGAACTAGCCGATAAAGCGGGTTGTTATCCAATTCAATTATCTGGCGGCCAAAGGCAGAGAATTGCCATTGCTCAGCAACTTCTGTGCAGCGAGCATTATCTTCTTATGGATGAGCCATTTTCAGGATTGGATCCTATCGCTAAACACAATGTTCGCAGCTTAGTGACAAGAGTGGCGGAAATGAATGAAAAAAATACAATCATTGTTACTAGCCATGACATTGATAGTGCGGTTTGTGTGTCTGATACTTTGTGGCTTATGGGCAGAGATAGGGATGAAAAAGGAAATATTATCCCAGGTGCTTATGTAAAAAAAATATACAATTTGGCCCAAATGGGATTAGCATGGCATCAGGACGTGGAATTGATGCCTGAGTTTGCGGAAATGGTTCGCGAACTAAAACTTAAATTCAAGGAACTCTAAGTCAAAGAGGCTTCAGTGCAATAATTGCCTGGAGCCTCAAATTTTTTGAAAAAAATGAGAAGATGAAAAAAGGTTTAACAAAAAAATAGTTATTGCGAAAAATAGAGGACTGAGTTTGAAAAAATTCAGTCCTTTTTAATTTGCTTGCTATTTTCATCTCCCGCATAGTATTGTAAGATAACATATATGGAAAAACACGATCAAAAGTTTATTCGAAATTTTGTTATTATAGCTCATATAGATCACGGCAAGTCAACTTTGGCCGACCGGCTTTTGGATATTACTCATACAGTGGAAAAAAGAAAAATGAAAGAACAGCTTTTAGATCAGATGGACCTTGAACGCGAGCGCGGAATAACAATAAAGTTGCAACCGGTGAAGATGAAATACACATATAAAAATCCCAAATCCCAAAACCCAATTTCAAATAAAATCCCAAATATAAATAATCAAAATTCAAATAAATTGGAAATTGGAAATTTAGATTTAGAATTTGCAAGTTCAGAATATGTTCTGAACTTGATTGATACTCCTGGGCATGTAGATTTCAACTATGAAGTTTCTCGATCTTTGGCAGCGGTGGAAGGCGCAATATTATTGGTGGATGCAACCAAAGGCGTGCAAGCGCAAACTCTTTCCAATTTATATCTGGCCATTGAACAAAATTTGGTTATTATTCCGGCCGTGAATAAAATTGATTTGCCGAACGCTAATGTGGAAAAAACCAAAAAAGAAATCATTCATATTCTTGGATGCAAAATGGAAGAAATATTTTTGGTTTCCGGAAAAACAGGAGAAGGGGTGGACAAAATTTTGGAGGCGGTGGTTGAAAAAGTTCCTCATCCGAAAGGCGATGAAAATGCGCCACTGCGAGCGTTGGTTTTTGATTCCAAATATGACACATATAAAGGTGTGCTGGCGTATGTGCGAATTGTGGACGGAAAAGTAAAAAGAGAAGAAAAAATTCATATGTTCGCGACAGAAAAAGATACGAGTGTGATTGAGGTTGGATCATTTCGCCCGGGATTGATGGTGGAAGATTTTTTGGAAGCAGGGGATATTGGATATATTGCCACCGGATTCAAAGACGTTGGATTTTGCCGAGTGGGCGACACAATAACAAACGCCAATCTCAAAGATAAAATTGAAAAATTGCCCGGGTATAAAGATGTGAAGCCGATGGTTTATGCTTCTTTCTATCCATTGGAAGGGGATGATTATAATTTTATGCGAGATGCTTTGGATAAATTAAAACTCAATGATGCCGCTTTTGTTTTTGAGCCCGAAAGCAACAAGGCGCTTGGCAGAGGATTTCGCTGCGGATTTTTGGGACTACTCCATTTGGAAATTATTCAAGAAAGACTTCACCGCGAATTTAATTTTTCTCCGACTATCACCACTCCGAGCGTGGTGTATAAAGTGAAAGTGCAGAACTCCAAAGAAATTTTGGATGTTTATTCTCCGGTTGATTTGCCAGACCCATCTGTGATTGCGGAAATTTCCGAGCCGTTCGTGAAACTGGACATCGTTACTCCGTCAATTTATCTGGGTTATATTATGGAACTTACATCAAACATCCGCGCGGAATACAAAAACACAGAATATATCGATGCTGAAAGAATTCTTTTGACTTTTGAAGCGCCGCTCACGGATGTTATCATTAATTTTCACGATGATTTGAAAAGTGCTTCTTCCGGATTTGCGTCAATGAACTATGAGTTTATCGGATACCGCCCATATGATTTGATAAAATTGGATATTCTCGTTGCCGGAGAAAAAGTGGATGCTTTTTCACGCATTGTTCCGAAAGAAAGGGCTTTTAACGAAGGAAAAGCGACAGTGGAAAAATTGAAAGACGCCATTCCAAAACAAAATTTTCCCATCGCTTTGCAAGCGACCATCGGCGGAAAAGTGATTGCGCGAGAAACTATCAAAGCTTTCCGAAAAGATGTGATCGCCGGGCTCTATGGCGGAGATTTTTCGCGCAAGAAAAAACTTTTGGAAAAACAGAAAAAAGGCAAGAAAAAAATGAAAAACATCGGAAAAGTCAGCATTCCTTCTGAAGCTTTTTTGGCGGTTTTAAAAAAGTAAGCATTATAAACTTTCAAATATCTAAATCTCTACACAACTTCTTGCTATGGCTGAAAATTGTGTAGAGATTTTTTATTTGACTTTTTGAGAGATATGCGATAAAACAATTTGAGGGAGGACAACTGGGTCGCTCTTTTACATTTGTAATAAACTAAAAAACCTTTCACAAGGAGGAGCATAAATGAGGCCGGAAACTTATTTCGGAAAAGAAAGAGATGAGCTTAGAAAAGTGGTAAAAAGCAAAATTGATTATGCAAGGAAGGAGAATGTAGAGTTTGTAAAATATCAGTTTGCCGATATGCAGGGTCAGACCAAGGAAGTAACTCTAACGCTGGATGCGATAAACAATATAGGAGAAACAAGCACGGATGGATCATCAATTTATGGAAAAATTATTCCACCTACAGAATCGGATATGATGCTGATTCCTGATTTTGAAACATTTCAGATTATTCCATGGATGCCGAAGACCTCCAGAGTTATCTGTAGTGTTTTTTATCCACGTGAATCGGATGGAAAATCGATGAAGCCATTTGAAGGTTGTGGAAGAAATATTTTATCCAAAGTTGAGAGATCTATTCAACCGATATTGAGAAAAGCTTTTCCGAAGTTTGAAATTTCAAAATTTCATGCGCACTTCTCTCCGGAAATAGAATTCATAGTTGTGCCGTTGGAATATGATTACCTTAATATTCACAAAGACACGAAATTAAGGAATAACCATTACTTTATTCCTCCTAAACATAATGTGGATCTGTTTTTGCAGGAAGTGACGCAATGCTTGAAAGCCATGGGATTGAAAAGAGAGAAGTTTCACACTGAAGTTGCAACATATCAGTATGAAATAGGCATTGGTTATGGAAACGTTTTGTCTATTGCGGATGCAACAATGACTGCGCGCTATATTATTGAAAGCCTGGCTTTCAAACATGGGCTACGGGCTTCATTTGTTCCAAAATTCTTCTCGAAAGTTAATGGATCGGGAATGCACGTCCATCAGTCGTGGGCCATTACAGTCAAAGGCAAAGAAATTAATGTTTTCTATGATGCAAAAAGAGAGAATGGGATGTCGGAAATATTTAACCGATATGCTGCAGGGCAGTTGAAATATGCGAAAGAAATAACCTCATTCATTAATTCAGGGCCGATGTCTTTTAAGCGTCTGGTTCCCGATGCCGAAGCTCCAACCAAAATTTCCTTTGACTGGAATAACAGGACAGCATTGCTTCGGGGCCATTCACCAAGGAGTGCTAAGAATATTCGCATAGAATATCGCGCTCCGGATTCAAAAGGCAATCCTTATTTGGCCTTTGCTGCAATGTTATCTGCGGGGATCGCAGGAAATGAGGAAAAGTTAGTTCTTCCATCCGTGAAGAAGAAAAATTATTATCATGATGAAAAAACCGAACAACTGCCAGCAACCTTTGGTGAGGCTATCGAAAAAACACGCGGAAGTGCAATGCTGAAGAAATATATGGGCAAAGAAATTGTTAAAATGTATTGCGATCTCGGAATGCATGAATGGCGTGATTATTGCCAGCAGATTTCCGATGTGGACGTGGAAAGATATTTCTAAACAATAAAAAAGGAGAAAAAGTTCAAAACGAGGCTCTTGGAGAAATCCAGGAGTCTTTTCATTTATTCCAATCTGATTTTATGCTATAATGTTTCCATAAGTATTAAACCCAAAAAAATGAAAGAATTTTTTGAGAATATAAAAAAAAGCATTTATAATCCAGCTTATTATCAAGAACTCCGAAATAAGCCATTTCTTTTTTCGTTCAAATATTATTTGTTGTTTTCGCTTTGCTTGGCGATTATTTTGACCATCCCAACTTCAATGAAGGCTATTCCGAAAATGAAAGAAGGAATAAAATTCGCCAGCTCTACCCTTGTGGAAAAATATCCCGAAGAATTGGAAATAAAAATAAAAGACGGAAAAGCCTCAACTAATGTCGCTGAACCCTATTTTGTCAAAACACCGAAAGAAATTTCCGATTCCATTGAAAAGGAACAAAAAAATTCGAAATTTGAAAATCTTTTAGTGATTGATACCAAGTCGGGCACCGATCTGAACAAGTTTGTTGAATACAAAACCATCCTTTTGCTCACTGATAAAAATATTGTTTTTTATAACGACGGAAAAATAACCGCGCAACCATTGGACAAAATGGGAGAAATAACTATCAATCGGACTGAAATAAATTCCTTCCTAAAAAAAATTAATCCTTTTTTCAACGCTTTCGTCAGTCTTTTCCCAGCGCTTATTTTCTTGGCCTTGTTGGTTTGGCTGGCAACGTTCTATGTTTATTTATTTTTTGGAGGCTTGCTGATTTTAATCGTTGCGAAAATTGCAAAAGTTGATATTGGTTATTGGAAATCCTATCAGATGGGTGTGCATCTGATGACTCTGCCTATCCTGGCCATAACAATTCTTAATATGATTCCCAAATTCCAAATACCGTTTTTGTTCACAATGTTGCTGGTAGCCGGAGCTTTCATCAATCTAAAACCGGCAAAAAAAGACTTGAATATAATTGAACCGATAAAAACCGATTCACAGCCAAAAATAGTATAGTAAAGATGAATTGCTTTTTCAAAGATTTTTTTATAAAATAAGAATACTTATATGAGCACAAGAAGAAGGAAAAAAAAGATGTATATAATTTGGGTCATCATTTCAGTTTTGGCGGTTTTGTCTATGGTGGGATTCACATTGGCGCCTCTAATTAGATATTATTAAAAATGAAAAAAAAAGTTTTGTTAGCTTCAAGCGCGGTTTTTTTCGGAGCCATCGTAGCGGGGGCTATTTTCTATAAAGCTTATCAAGAATCGGCGCGCAACAAACAAATAGATCAAGAAATAGGCGCTTTGCGCGATGCGGCGGAAAAGATCCGAAAAAACAATATGGATCTTGAGGAAAAGATTTCTTATTACCAAACTCCGGAATATCAGGAAAAGAGAGCCAAAGACACGCTGAATGTCCAAAAAGAAGGAGAATCGGTTGTGATCGTGAAGCCAAACCAAGAGGCAAAGGAGCAGGAAACTCAGACGGCGGAAAAAGCGAACGAGAAGCTGTCACTGGAATTGCCAAACTACAAAAAATGGTGGAATTATTTTTTCAAGTAAGGGGAAGCGGAGGATTAAAAAATTATGCATAAAAATAAAGAAATAAAAGCCTCTACATTTGCGTATACGATTTTGCTGGTCGTGGCGCTTTTGCTGGTTCTCAATGGAATTTTTATCTATTTCTTCAATGCGGACAGCAATTTTGAGAAAAAAATCGAAAAAATAATTCCCTATCCGGCAGCAATAATCGGATACAAGAATTTCATAACTTTCAATGAAGTTTCTGAAAATCTCAAAGCCGTGAAAGGTTTTTATGAAAATCAAAATTTTTCATCAATCGGCCTCAGGGTTGATTTTTCCACGGAAGAAGGGAAAAAAAGGCTGAAAATAAAAGAAAAAGAAATACTGAATAAAATGATAGAGGATTTGGCGGTAGAAAAAATTGCCAAAGAATCCGGAATCACAATTACTGACGAGGATGTCAATCAGGAAGTTGATCGGGCGTTGAAAGAATATGGTACTAAAGAGTTGACGCGGGAAAAATTAAATGACTTGTATGGATGGACATTAGAAGATTTCAAGCAAAAAGTGGTCAAGCCTGATATGTATCGCAAGGAATTGGAAAAAATTTATGCGAAAGACAGCAATCTGAACGCGCAAGCGAAGAAAAAAATTGAGAACGCTCTGAAAGAATTGAAAGCCGGCGGGGATTTCGCCAAGACAGCCGGAAAATTTTCAGAGGGCGTTTCTGCCACGGATGGCGGGGAGTTGGGCTGGTTCAAAAAAGATCAGCTAATACAAGAAATTGCGGACAAAATAATCACTTTGAAAAAAGGCGAAAAAAGCGATATCATGGAAAGCAGCATAGGCTTTCATATTGTTGAAATGGAAGAGCTGAAAAAAAGTGAAAATGGCGAAGATTTGTTCAGAATGCGTCAAATATTCATTGCCAAAAAATCATTCGCGGATTGGCTGGGAGAGAAAATGAAAAGCGTCAGCGTTGTTGTTTTGGCAAAAGATTTTGTCTGGGACACAAAAAATTTGACTGTGGAATTCGGCAATCAAGATCTCAAAAAATTTGAAGAAAAAATTCAGAACGATTCTCAAGGAGACGCCTCAGTATTATTTTAAACAGCAAAATTAATTAATAAATTAAATAAAAAATTTATGCCAAAAGCAAAAGTAAACGATGAGCTTTGCATTGGATGCGGAACCTGTGAGTCGCTCTGTCCAAAAGTATTCCAAATCAAGGATGGAAAATCGCACGTTATTGCTGAAGATTGCGGAGATTGCAATTGCCAAGAAACAATTGATAGCTGTCCGGTCGGTGCAATTTCTTTGGAATAGCAGAAGTTGATTGCAATTTGATTTCGTGTTATTATTTAGGCAGTTTTTGGAAAGCAAAATTATTTCATCATGATTTTTCATTTGCAATCATTGTTTTATGCGCTTATTTTTCTGGCTGGGCTGGAAATATTTTCATTCGGCCAGGGTTCAATTTCTTATTTGTCCTTGGCTTTTATTTTCTCAGCAATTTTGGGCAGCCGCAAAATCAGCCGCAAGTTTGATTTTGTCATTCCGGCGGTGATGGCCTTCTCGGCATGGTCGCTGCTTTATCTCATTGATTTCAATATTGAAAGGCAAATTTTTATCGCGATTGTTTTGATTTTGTTTTATCTCAATCTTCTTGGAAATTATCGTCTAAAAAAATATCCGCAAGATCAAACCGCGCAAGGAATGCTCGCGGCTTCCGTTATGGTTGCGATTTTTATTTTTTATTCCGCGATCTATGGAATATATCTGAATTTTTCGATTCCTCTGTGGCTTTTAATGTCTATATTTTTGTTTGTTACTTTTTTTGTCAGCCAGCAATACTTCAAAAGTATAGAAAAAAACAAGAAATTAGTCATAAATTACAGCATAATTTTGGGAATGATTATGGCGGAAATTGCGTGGGTTATCAACTTCTGGCCCTTCGGGTACTTGACAACCGGAGCAATTTCCCTTATTTTATACTACATATTCTGGGATCTGACCCAAAGCTATTTTCAGGACATTTTATCCAAAAGAAGGGTGGTAACCAATATAGTCTTTTTTACCCTTTTAATGGCAATGATTTTGATGAGCTCGAGGTGGCTCCCCGCGGTTTAATTCAATCACAGCATATAAATGAAAAGAAAAGTATTGAAATTTTTTATAGTATGCGTTTTAATTTTTTTTGTCGGAGGAATATCTTCGGTTATTTCGGAGCATTATATTTTTCCAAAATTGAGCAGCTATTCTTTTTTTTCCAAAATAGGTTTTCTGAAAAAATTAAATGAAAACGTCACGGTTATCAACAAGACCGAGCAGGTGACAGTCAAAGAAGACACATCTGTGAATAAGGTTGCTTCGCAAGCCGCTTCAGCGGTGGTGAATATTCTTTCCGTCACGAAAACCAGCCAGAATGAATTGTCAAAAAAACTTTCCGCCAAGGAAATTCAGAAAAGCGGAACAGGAGTAATTGCGACCAATGACGGAATGATTGTCACATACAGGACTGCTATTATTGAAAATAATGCGGATTATCAGGCGTTGCTTTTCAATGGTTCAGTTTCGCCGGCAAAATTGATAGGTATTGATGAATTTACCAATCTGGCATATCTGAAAACGGAAGCCACAAACCTGCCTGCGATTTCTTTTTCCAATTCTTTGGATTTGTTTCCCGGAAAAAAAGTTATCGCCATTGGAAATTCATTTGGAGAATATCAAAATAGTTATGCTTCAGGACTTTTGAGCAAGATTAATAAAATTTTCAATATCTCAGGAGAAACTCTTTCCACTTCGAAAAAAATGGAAGGAGTTTTGGAAACGGATTTTTCCGATATCGGAGGATACGTCGGCGGTCCGGTAGTTGATTATGGAGGAGAGTTGGTGGGAATTATCGGTTCAGTAGTGGTTGATAACAAACCGAAATATTTTGAAATTCCTTCTAATTTTGTGAAAGATTCTTTGGAGTTGGCTGTGAAGGATGAACTGAAAAATCGACCGGACTTCGGCGCTTATTATGTTCCGATTACCAAATCCTATTCAATTATCAATAATCTTCCAAAAGATCGAGGCGCTTTAATTTTTTCCGCGTCCGGAAAACAAGGGTTGGCGATTATCACCGGCTCGCCAGCCGAAAAAGCCGGCATCAGAATCAATGACATTATCGTGAAGGTGAATGATCAAGAAATAAATCTGGATAATCCACTGTCGAATGTTTTGAATAGATATAAAAAAGGAGATGAAATAAAGATTTTGATTTTGCGCGATGGAAACGAAATGGAAGTTTCCATCAAACTCTAGCATTGTTTTTTAAAATACATTTTATTTAAGGGAGGTGATTTCAATGTCTGGTAATGGCAATGAAAAAAAGAAAATTTTAGTTGCAGAGGATAATGAAAGTCTTCGGGAACTGCTTGAGCTGATACTTTCGGACTGCGGATTTCAAGTTGTTGTGGCAGTTGATGGTGCAGAAGGATTGGATTTGTTCACAGAAAAAAAAGAAGAAATCCATCTTGTCATTTCGGATATTGTAATGCCGAGGATGAATGGAATTGAAATGACAAAAAGAATCCGCGCGATTGTTCCGAATGTGAGAGCGATTCTCTGCAGTGGAGATTTTCCACCTGAATGGCGCAAAGAGCTTGAAGACCTCAAGGTAGATTTTCTTGCGAAACCGTTTTCGCCAGACGATTTGATAAAGAAGGTGGGTATTTTAACACAAGTGGTTGGTTTGTGAGATAAAATAAGGCAATTTTTCTGAAAACAGAGAAATTGCCTTTTATATTGCCAAGTTCAAATTTTTTGCATATAATGAAAACTATGAACGTCAAGAAAAAAACTAGAATTACTATCGTCTTTATAGTCTTATTGGCTGTGGTTGTCGGCCTTATTTCATATCCAAAAGCGGTTCAAAAAATTCCGTTTCTTTATAATATATTCAACAAAAAGAAAATAAATCTGGGTTTGGATCTTCAAGGTGGGATTCATTTGGAGTACACCGCTGATGTTTCCAACGTGGATAAAAACAAAATCAGCGAATCGCTTCAAGGCGCGCAAGATGTTATTGAAAGAAGAATCAATGCTTTTGGAGTGGGGGAGCCATTGGTGCAAAGCGCCAGATCGGGCGGGGAATATAGAATTATCATTGAACTTCCCGGAATAAAAAACATTGAAGATGCGAAGAAAAAAATAAAAGAAACTCCTTTTTTGGAATTTAAAGAGGAGGCGGGGGAAGCCGATTTGAAAGAATCAAATAAAATTTTTGATTCAATGAACGCGCAATCAAAAAAGAAGGCGGACGAAATATTGCAAAAAGCTTTGAAGGGAGAAAATTTTGAGGAATTGGCAAAAGCCAACAGCCAAGATCCTGGATCAAAAGATAAAGGTGGAGATTTAGAATTCGTCAAAAAAGGAACACTAGTTCCGGAATTTGATAAGGTACTTTTTGAAGGAAGTCTAAAAAATGGAGAAGTTTATTCGCAACTGGTGGAAACTCAATTTGGTTGGCACATCATCAAATTTATTGAGTCAAAAGGAGACGGAGATAATAAAGAAGTGCATGCGGAACATATTCTTTTTGCAAAACGGGATGCCAGTCAATTTCCGGAATTCAAATATAAAACTACTGGCTTATCTGGAAAAAATCTCAAAAGCGCTAGCGTAGTTTTTGCCAATCAGGGACTCAGCGATCCTGAAATTTCAATAAAGTTTGATGCGGAAGGCACAAAAATATTTGCCGATCTCACAAAAAGAAATATCGGAAAAACCATCGCAATTTATTTGGATGGAGAAGTTTTGAGCGCTCCGCGAGTTCAAGCGGAAATCACAACGGGAGACGCTGTGATCACTGGAACTTTCACAATTGATGAAGCAAAAGAATTGGCGCGAAATTTAAATGAAGGAGCTTTGCCTGTTCCATTAATCTTAGTTTCTCAACAAAGTATTGAAGCATCGCTTGGAGAAGCCTCGCTCAAACAAAGTTTGAACGCCGGAATGATCGGCTTGGCGCTAGTGGTAATTTTTATGCTTCTTTATTATCGCTATTTGGGATTGATCGCATCCTTAGCACTTCTTATATATACCGGAATAATGATTTCTTTATTCAAACTCCTTGGTTTTACTTTGACCCTTTCCGGAATTGCGGGATTTATTTTGTCCATAGGAATGGCGGTGGATGCCAACATTTTGATTTTTGAAAGAACAAAAGAAGAAATTCGCAGAGGCCGAGGCATTCAAGGCGCTTTGGATGAAGGTTTCAAGCGCGCTTGGACATCAATTCGAGATGGAAATGTTTCAACGATTATTACGTCGCTAATTTTAATTCAGATGGGAACCGGATTTGTGAAAGGCTTTGCTGTCACATTGGTGGTCGGAGTTTTGGTTTCAATGTTTACCGCTGTGACAATTTCCCGAACGCTGATCAGATTTATGGTAGGGGAGTGGGTGAAAGATAAGTTGTGGATGATTGGGGTCAAGAAAAAAAGCGAAGAAGATTTTAAATAGGTTAGAAACCCACTAATATACTAATCTTATACAAATATACAAATAAAATATTCGTAAATTAGTAATTGATTTGTAGATTGGCGGGAATTATTATGATTAATATAATAAATAAAACCAAATATGCCTATATTTTTTCCGGAACGCTGACAATTTTGAGCGTTGTTAGTTTATTCGTCTGGGGAATGAAATTTGGCATTGATTTTACAGGTGGAACCTTGATGGAAGTGAAATTTGAAAATTCTGTTCCAAACAATCAAGAACTAACCGAAAATCTTAAAGCCCTGGAATTGAAAAGTTTGACATTTCAAGCTACCGACAAAAAAACTGTCATTATCCGCTATGCGGCGGAAGATGATAAAATTAACGACGAAGTTTTGAAGGATATCAAAGCCAAGTATTCCGATGCCAGCCAATTGCGAGTGGATTTTATTGATTCCTCGGTTTCCAAAGATTTGAAAAAAAATTCCATCTGGGCGATACTTTTTGCGGTAGGTGGAATTATGGCCTATATCGCTTGGGCATTTCGCAAGGTTTCTCGGCCCGTTCAATCATGGAAATATGGCGCCGGCGCGGTTATTGCTCTTCTGCATGATATTTTGATAACAGTCGGAGTTTTTTCAATACTTGGACATTTCAAAGGAGTGGAGGTCGGCGTGCCATTTATTGCGGCTCTCTTAACGATTCTTGGATTTTCCGTTCATGACACAATTGTGGTGTATGATCGCACGCGGGAAAACTTGTTGCGCAGTTCCAGCAAAGAAAAATTTCCGGAAGTGGTCAATCGCAGTTTGAATGAAACATTGGTGCGATCAATCAACACATCGCTCACGGTTATCATAACGTTGCTGGCAATTTATTTTTTTGGAGGAGAATCCATAAAATATTTCGCCTTGGCGCTTTTGGTTGGGGTGACATTTGGAACGTACTCATCTATTTTCGTCGCTTCGGCGTTGTTGGTGACTAGTTATGAATGGCAAAAAAATAATTCTTAGTTTTTTTGTCATCCTGAGCAGAATTGTGAATTTGATTCACAATGAAGTCGAAGGATCTCTAATTAGATTCCTCGACTCGCCCGCCTTCGGCGGACAAGCTCGGAATGACAAGATTGTTATTATGTTTAATTTTTTGAAAAAGAAAAAAAGTTCTGATGACCCGCAAAAAATGGGAATGCTTCAAAGGCTTGCTATGAAAAAATTGGAAGCAATGAATCCTTCTGAGCGAGAAAAATTGATGCAACAAATGCTGAGTCCTGAAAGTATAAATAAAAATAAAGATAAAATATTGGACGCGATGGAAAAAATGAAGTCAACAGGCCAAATTTCGGATGAGCAGATTGAAACAGCGAAAAAAAGACTAGGGCTATAAAATTTTAGACAATATAGCAGGAAACTCGAAAAATAAAATTTCGGGTTTTTATTTTTTCCGAGCTTGACAAATCTAAAAGTGTCTGGTAGGCTATTTTGATAACTAAAATATCAAGTTTATGAATGAAAACAAGCAATTATTTGGCTTAATAAGAGCAAAAATAGGCTCAATTGTGATGGGGGGCGTGCTAATAGCAGCCTTATCCTTCCTTTTTTTGGTAGTGAGTCAAAAAAGTTTCAAGGTAACCAGTGATTTTTTGATCGTGCCCGCTCAATCAAGCGGACAGGATTTTTATACTCTTTCTCGCTCATCCGATTATTTGAGCCGAGTTTTTGGCGAAGCGGTTTATAGCGAACTTTTTATAAACGAAGTTTTGAATACAAAAAAAGTAAATTCTGAATTTCTACCGTTTGACAAAAGCGCTCGTTTGAAAGAATGGAGCCAAAGGATAAAAGTTAGCCGCAATACTCAAGTTGGAATGATTGGAGTGGAAGTTTTGGCTGACAGACAAAAAGAAGCCCTAGATATTATGAGCGGCGTTTCCGAAGTGCTGACCGCAAAAAATAATTTGTTTCTAGGCTCTGGACAAAATATTGAAGTGAAGCTTTTGTCCGGTCCGATCGCGGAAAAAAATCCCAGTTTTGGAATAATTATTTTGGCCGTTTTGGGTGGATTTGTCTTGGGTGGACTAATAACTCTTGTTGGATTGTATTACTTTGGCGGAGAAATTAAAGAGGAAAAATTAGGCGCGGTTTTGCCGGATTCAAGAGAATACAAAGAAAGTCTGGAACATTTAGGCGAATAAAGATTTTTTAGATAGAAAATAATGTAACTTTAAAACTAAATAAGAAAGCGAGGATGAGATGAAGATAAGAATAGAATGGATGATTGTTTTGTTGTTTATTCTGATTGCGGGATGCGCAACGAAGAAGTTTGTGATTGAAAATGCAAATTTCTATTATTCCGACAAGAAAGAAAAAATTGATTTGCTTATTGAGCCTTTTCACTCAGTAGGAGTATTGGAAACCTGGGGGATGCGGCACAATGAAGTGGTATGTGTAAAAGGAATGTTTCCCAATATGCTCACTGCGGAATATTTCCCTGCCAGGATCCGGTGGAATGCCATAGCGGTTGATAAAAAAGGCAAAGAGCATTTCGCTCAAGCCATTTTTTTCAAACAATTGGATTTTTCCGGCAAGTATCCTTTCTATGTCTTGATTGACGGAAAAAAGGAAGATCTTGTTGGAGGGAAAGTGGCAGTTCTGGCGACCGGAGTTGATTTTTTATACGATCTTAACGAGAAAGAAACCGTTAATGATTTTCCGAGATTCATGGAAGATGTTCCATACCGGGACAAGATGATCCAAGAATCCGGGAGCGAAATCAAGGCGGAAAATATTGTTCCTGATTTTTTTGAGAAAGTAGTTGCAAAGTGGAATGAATATGAAATATCCACCGGAGGATTCCTTTTGAGTCCTATTGATGAAACTCAAATAGTTGGGGGATATTTGTTGGAAGTGAAGTTCGCAAACTCGATTCCGGAAAACAAAGATGTTGAAAAAATTCTCAGCGATTTGAAATTAAGAAGTCTTGGATTTCAAAAAACAGAGAATTCTTTGTTCATTCAATATGCGGCGATGGATGATAAGGCCAACAAGAATATTTTGGCCAAAATCAATAGCGCATATCCGGATGCCAAGCTGGTTCAGACAGAAGAAGTTATGGGTATTGCGGGAATTAATCCGCAATATAGTTACAGTGAAAAGTTTGTGTCAATGACTAGAGGCGCGCTCTCATTTAATTATATGGGAACCGGCCTAGGTTTTTTGATTGAACTGGCCACTGCTCCCGGCGCCCCGTCCAATGGTTTGGACAGTGAGTCGGTGATGCCTTCGCGAAGAGCAGCGGGAATAGCAACAACATTTTTTCTGACTGATTACCAGGAAAATATAAAAAGGTTGAATGAAACTAATCGCAGACTTATCAGAGAAAATGAATTTCTTAAAATGAAAGAGGGAGGTGAGTGATAATGCGCAAACGATTAGTGTGGCTGGCGCTGATGTTATTCTGTTTTGTGTGGGCCGGAAATTCTTCGGCTGATTCAAATACTATTCTCAGGGCGATGAAAATTCAGCAGAAAAAAACTCCCATTGCTTTGAAGGCGAAAGTTATTCGTCCGAAAAAAACAATGGTAGTAAATGACGGATACTTCCATTGGAAGGTTGTGGGAGCGGATAAATATAAAGGTACCCGAGTGGATGCCCTAAAATTACTCGGTTACCCGGAAGAAGTCGCAATTGCATTGGCAGATAAGGTGGAAAAAAATATTTATGATTCCATCGAAATCGCTGATGGGGAAGTTTTTGATTCTATGCTCTTTGGCAAAAACAAACGGCAAAATAATGTTCTTGCTGATTGGCCAGACAAGAAGAAAAAACTTCCGGCCAGAAAATATTCTGTAATTTTCAATAATACGGAATATCAGTTAATCTGGCCGTTGATTTGCGGGAATTGGGCGAGGAAAGATGTGAAAATTGAACCAACACCAATTCCACCTCCAGCTGAAATCAAGCAGGAGGAAAAACCGGTAACGGTAACAGAAACAGCAAAAGTAGTTGAAGAAGCATTTGAACCGATTGAAGTTGTCGGACCAAAACCGTGTGAACTGTGTTGGGAAGATGAACCGATCGCAGGCGCAGGCCTTTGGGCCAATGAACTTGCAAATGGATATTTCTGGTACGCAGAATATGTAAAGTGGTTGAAAGAATGCGAATCAGAATATGCTTTCGGTTTAGGCGGTTATTATTCCGGCGGATCTGGACAGGCCGGCATATCCAACGACTACCATTGGAGGGAATATCGACTCGGTCCGCAAGTTGGGATCAAGAGATATTGGTTTTATAAGGCCTCTGATGGAAAATTTCGTCCGCAACAGCTTCAATTGAAGGTTAGAGGCGTATATGAATACGTCAAAGGTCGGAATATTGAATCAGGATATTCTATGAACCAAAATGGGCTTGCCCTTGGAGGTTATATGGAATATACCAGACAGGTGAACGACGATTTTCAATTGGTTATGACTACAGAAGCTTGGCTTTCTTTCAGTCGATCTGTTAATTCTACGTGGGCTGGAGACAACGGCTCGAACCATAGTAGCATTGCATTTTGGGCTGGAGGTCAATACAAAATCAATGAAAATTGGCAAGTGCGTGCCGGTGGTGGACCATTCTACCAAGAGTGGGACAATCTTACCGGAATACACCTGGGATTTGAAATGCGGTATAAGGAAACCATAATGTTTGGACCTTATCTGAATTTCTATCCTTTTGGACTTTCTAGTACCTACAAGGGTTTGAGTGATTGGAGTATTTTTACGGTCGGTGGTTATTTTCGAATAGAATTAGGACCATGGCTCCGTGAGCAAGATCGTAAAAGAAGGTTAAGAAGAATCTGGAAAGTTGAGGAAGGCCAAACCGAAACAATTTCAGAAATATACAATGTTTCTGAAATTAAACCAAAAGAGGAGGACAAAGCTTCAGAAACAAAACCGATAGCGGAAATAAAATCACAGCCGGTTATTGAAAAAATGGTTGTGGAAAATTCCAAAGTCGTTGCCACTGCTTCCATTGTGATTCCAGTTGAAACAGAAGAAAATTCAAACGGAAGGGTGGAAATAATTGGTTTACAGGATAATTCCGAGAGAGTACAAGTAGTTGGATTATAATGTAAAAAAAAGAAGTTCAACCACAGGAGGAGTAAAGTGAAAAAAATAGTTATAGGATTAACACTGATGATGCTTGTTTGTGTCAGTATGGTATCAGCAGACACATTTAAAGGGCCAATCGGATCCACAATTACTGGCTCAGTGGCAATTGTTAATGGGGAGTACATTGGCACAGTGTCATGGACTGGAATGGATATTGCAATAGTAAGACAATACTCCAATCCGCCACTTGACATTAAGCCAGTTGGAAACTCAGCTTCAATGAAATTAATGGACGGCGACTCACTGCAAGTATTGAATGCGAAGGGAGAATTTCTGTTGATTGATAAGGATATATCTCCAAGTCCATATGCATTCCCAAGAATAAAAGGATTCCAGATTGATACTATTAATCCTGGTGGATGTAAATTGCGGTTCCCGCCTCCTAAAAATTAGGAAGCAATCAAGCTCAACAAGCCCTGAGACTTCAATTAGTTTCAGGGCTTGCTTTTTTTCTGTATTAATGCTATAGTTGGCAGTTGAGAAATAAAGAAAATATGCCTGATTTAAGCCAGAAAAATAACGTTTCAAGCGAAATTATAAGCGCGATATTCATTATCGTCTTTGTTTCGCTTTTTATTTTGTCCAATTTCCTGACCGGATTTATTCTTTCGTTATACATTTTGTTGATGGGTATTGGAGGAATAATTGCTTTTTTCTATCCGCGAAGCGGAATTTATGCGATTATTTTTCTGACTTTTATTTTTGAGAGATTTTTCACACTTCAATCTATTTTTTTCAGCCGAGCTGAATACAAACTTTATCCGATTGATATTATTTTTTTGGCGTTGATCGCGGGAATAATTTTTCAGATAGCAAAAAAAGAAATAAGCGTAAAATTAAAGCGGACCGATTTTTTATTGATAGCGTTTATTTTTTTGGGCACGATTTATTTCTTGATCAGTATTGTTTTTTGGCACGGAGATTTTTCATTGGCCTTCAGTAGTTTCAAAAATTATTCTTTCTATTCTTTATTTTATTTCGCAATATTATTTTTATTTCAAGAAAGAATTTATATCAAAAAACTTTTTCAGTTTGCGTTTGCGGGAGCAGTGTCAATAATCCTCTTCATTATATATGGAATAGCGGCAGGTCAAGGGCTTTGGTCTGAATTTACTCCGCTTTCAACCGAAGGGGTGCGGCTTCTGGCATTTACCCACGCATTTTATCTTTCGCTGGTAGTTTTGGGTGGAGCAACCTATTTGTTATTCAAAAAAACGACTAATAAAATTTATTTTATATTGCTGGCTATTTGGATCTTTGGGATTATTGGATCTATGATGCGCCATCTTTGGATCGGCCTAGCAATGTCCGTCGCGCTGATTTATTTCCTTATTGCCAAAGATCAGAAAAAAATATTCAAAAATATTTTGATTAAATTTATTTCAGCGGCCATTATTATTTTGATAATCGGCGGATATTTTTCTTTGATTTTTCCCAAATCCGAAGTGAACAAAATATTTGTTTCGGCCTTCAATGTCTTGAGTCAAAGAACCACATCCCTTTTGTCGGTTTCCGGAGACGAAAGTTTTTTCTGGAGAAATGTAGCGTGGAAAGAGAGTCTGAAGCAATATGCGGAAAACCCGCTTTTGGGAATCGGCTTTGGGAAAAAAATATATATAGAGATTGAGAATTATAAAGACATTGTGGAAGTGCGAAACATTCATAATTCTCCTCTGGTTATTTTGGTGCAAATGGGCACTGTATCATTTGGAATTTTTGTAGCGTTTATTTTTACCGGTTTTAGAAAAATTTGGAGACAAAAAAGGGGCGATTGGATTAATATGACTCTTTTGATTCTGCTTTTCTTTTATCTGACCGTATTTTTGTTTCAGCCATATTTGGAAACTAATCTTCTGGGAATATTTTTCTGGATGCTAGTTGGTTTGATAAGAAGTACGAAGTCGCCAACCTACAAATCTACCCGCCTCGACTCGCAGCGAGTCGACGCGAGGCGGGCAAATCCTCTACAAATTTACAAATAATTAAAAATATATGCGTATACTGGAAATAAATAAATTCTATTTTGCTAAAGGAGGAGCGGACAAACACTTCGTGGATTTGGTTGAACTCTTGGAATCCACTGGAAATGAAGTGGCGGTTTTTTCGATGCGCAATGCAAATAACAAAGAGAGTCGCTGGAAGAAATATTTCGTTTCTTTGGTTGGATATACGGAAGGGTATTCCTTCAAACAAAAGCTGAAAGGAATTTTCCGAATGTTTTATTCAACGGAAGCCAAGAAAAAAATTAACGTCTTGCTGGATAAATTCAAACCTGACATTGTGCATATTCATAATATTTATCATCAGATGAGTCCATCGATTCTTTTTGAAATCAAGAAAAGAAAAATTCCAATTGTGATGACGGTTCACGATTACAAGCTAATCAGTCCAAATCACGGATTATTTTTGAATGGAAAAACATACAATCGTTGTCGCAACGGAAAATATTATAATTGCTTTTTGGACAAAGCTGTCAAAAATTCATATGCCAAAAGTTTTTTGGCGATGTTGGAGGCGTATTGGCATGGGAAAATTTTGAAAACTTTTGAAAAAAATGTAGACCGGTATATTGTGCCGAGCAAATTTGCCAAAAGAATCCTGCTGGAAGAAGGAGTGGATGAAGAAAAAATAATTGTTCTTCCGCATTTTATCAAGAAAAATAAAATGAAAGAAGAACTGGAAATTAGCGAGTCATATGCATTATATTTTGGTCGTCTGACCCGAGAAAAAGGCGTGCAGGATCTGATTAAAATTTTTGATACGATTGACGGCATACGTTTGTATTTGGCAGGTGAAATGGAAAATAATTTCGTAACAAAAGAAAATGATAGAATAAAATATCTCGGATATCTGGATCAAGAACAGCTCGCAAATTATATCAAAAATTCAATCTGCGTTGTTTCAGGATCGAAATTGCCGGAGACCTTCGGTTTGACCGCGATGGAAGCGATTGCCAACGGAAAACCTTTTCTGGGATATAAGTCAGGCGCTTTTCCGGAAATAATAGAAAATGGATTCAATGGATTTTTGGCTGAAAATCAAGCTCGTTTATGGAATATAATTTCTAAAGTTGCCAACGGAGAAATTAAATTTAATTCCAAAAAAATTATGAAGCAAGCTCAAATCGATTTTGATGCAAAAAAATATTCCCAAAAAATGATAGAGCTATTTGAGGAACGGATTTGTTTGACAAAATAGGCTTGTTTTGCTACAATAAACAGTTAAATTTTAATTATTTTTAAACAACTATATGAACAAAGAAATGCCTAAATTAAAGCAAAAAAGAACAATGGAAATCATCGGAACAATAGTTTTGATGCTTTTGGTGGTTTTGCCGGTTATTACAATGGCTAAGCACAAACATAAGCTATATGTCGATGCTAGCGCCTCAGGAACTCAAGATGGTTCAAGTAATCATCCTTATAGCACTATCAAAAAAGCCCTCAAAGAGGCGGGCAATAACGACGAAGTGCATATCAGCAAAGGAACATACAAGGAAAGTATTGAAATTCCAAAAGGCGTGGAAGTTTATGGAAGCGATGAAGAGGATGTGATTATCCAGGGGAAAAGCGATGATGTGGCGGTTGTGAAAATGGGCGACGAAACAAAGTTGAACAAAGTTACTATTCGCAAAGGCGGAAATGGAATCGAAGTGCGAACAGGCGCCGAAGCTTCTATCATCAAAGTTGTAATAAAAGATAATGACAAGGATGGAATAAAAGTCCGATCCGCTCGGGTTAATGATGACAATAAGGTTAGCATTACCGATAGCGTTATCAAAAATAACGGACGCGCCGGAATCTATTCCGAAATTCGCCGCATTGTTGTTATGAATAATGAAATTTTCAATAACAAGACTGATGGCATTGATTTGGCGTCCGGAACCAGCGCGTGGATTCAAGGCAATAACATAAAAAATAACGACGGAACCGGAATGAAATTGGTTATTGATTTTTCACAAATTTGGACAAAGAGCAATCGGTTTTCCGGAAACGAAAAAGGAAATTTGGAAATTAATTCCTATGGAAAAGCAGGTAGGATTGACATTGCGAAATCCAAAATTTTCAATTCATTGACATTTGGAATTGTTCGCATTCAGCACGGAATTGTCCAAGGAAACTTTTCACAAAATCTGACCGTGCAAGGCAATACCCAATATATGGCTAATAAATCAGGAAATGTTTCTTCGATAATTCAAGTTAAATAAGTTTCCGGAAAAAACGGAAACAAAAGTATGAAAGTCGCTTTTATTGGACAAAAGGGAATTCCGACCATTGCCGGCGGCGTGGAAAAACACGTCGAGCAATTGTCAGTAAAATTGGCCGCAATGGGTCATAAGGTTTTTGTCTATGTCCGAAATAATTATACCGACAAAAATTTGAAAGAATATAAAGGCGTCCATTTGATTCATCTTCCCAGCATCTCAAGCAAAAATTTGGATGCCATCAGCCATACTTTTCTGGCAACTATTCATTCGCTTTTTCAAGGATATGATGTGATTCACTATCAAGCAATTGGGCCGTCATCGCTGAGTTTTTTGGTGAAAATTTTTAATCCAAAAACAGCCTTGGTTGCTACTTTTCATTGTCAAGATTATTTTCATCAAAAATGGAGTTGGCTGGCAAAACAATATCTTCATTTTGGAGAATATATGACCTGCAAAGTTCCTGATCGGACAATTGCGGTGGGGAAAAACCTTACAGAATATGCGGAAAAGAAATATGAAAGAAAAATTGACTATATTCCGAATGGAGCGGATGTTCAAATAAATTCAAACACTCAAGTTTTGAATCGCTGGGGAATTAGGGATCAGAGATATATTCTTTTTGCCGGAAGATTAATCAGGCACAAAGGCGCTCATTATTTGATTGAGGCCTTCAAAAATTTGGAAAACACCAACAAGCTTCCGAATAATTTTAAATTGGTTATTGTTGGTGATGGATTTCACACCGATGATTATGTGAAATATCTTCATTCAATAAGCAAAGATCACGAAAATATAATCTTTACTAAAAATCAAACTGGAAGTGCCTTGGAACAGATTTTTTCTCATGCTTATCTTTTTGTCCAGCCTTCAGAATCTGAAGGACTTTCCATTGCTCTTCTGGAGGCTATGGGATACGGACGCGCTGTTTTGGTGAGTGATATTCCGGAAAATGTGGAAGTAATTGGCAGTATTGGCCACACCTTCAAAAGCCGCAATATTGCGGATTTGGAAAATAAATTGTCGCACCTGCTGAATAATCCGGAAAAAGTGGTATTGGCAGGGAAGGCTTCTCAGGATTGGATTGCTAAAAACTATAGTTGGAATTCAATTGCGGAAAAAACCTCAAAATTATACAAAGAATTAATTGAAAAAAAGAATCCGAAAAAAAATCTATGCCTAGCGAAAGCAAGAAACTTAATATCTGGGAAATAAGGAATCCTTTTTATTTTTCTCTGATTGCAGTAGTTCTGACTGTGGTTTTTTTTCTGTTATTTCTCAATGATTTCAGGTTTTATCGTTCGGAAATTTCCATAATCCTAATTCCAAAAACGGAAAGAACATCCATGCAAACTGATGCGATTATGGAAAATCTGGTTGCCCTTCCAAAAAATCTTTCATTCTATGAAAAATTATTGCAAAAGAATTCTCAGTTGAATGATAGCCTGGAAGGATATGGGCAGGATGAAAAGAAAATCAGATGGAACGAAATGATAAAAACTGAACGAATTGAAAAAAGTTCTATCATAAAAATATCAATCACAAGCCGTATTAAAGAAAATTCAACCATTCTGGCAAAATATTCCGCCTTTACTTTGTTTGATACTGTGGCGTATTATTATAATGTAAAGTCCGATATTAATCTCAGTATTGTGGAGGGGCCGATAACTAATCCGTTTGTGAAAAATTGGATTGGATATATTTTTCTAAGCCTGCTGATGGGAATCATTGTATCTTTGCCGGTTTATTGGATTTTTTATCTTTTGTTTGATTATTTGGAGAACAGAAATCAAACATTTCATTTTCCAAAATTCAATTTCAACAGTTGGCATAAATTTTCTGAAAATGTTCCGGCTGAGAAATACGGTTTTCCGGCTTTGCCGAAAAAAGTGGAAATTCCTCAGCGTCCGGAATTTGTGAAAAAAGCGCCAGTGCCAAGCAATCTGCCGATAGCGCCGTCCGATTTGCCGATAATGGATGAACCGGAAGAAAATTTTCCTCAAATTTTGGAGAAAAAATCCGAACTGGAAGAAATTGCTGATGTTGCGGAGCCAAGCGAAGAAGAATACAAAAAAAGATTGAATCAATTGCTGAAAGGCGATTTATAAGTTTATGAAAAAAAAATTATCTTGGAAATTTTGGATTATTTTCTGGCTAGCAGCTTTGATATTTCTAGCTGGCTGGTTTTTTTATTGGGAAACAAGGAATCAAGGAGCCGGAAAATTGGAAACACTGGTTAGTATTCTGCCGGGAACCGAAGAAATAAAAGGAGAATACAAATCAATCGTCTCATTATTCAACTATTTTTCCGATACCAACGGTCAAGAAAAAAATCTCTTGGTTTTGTTTCAAAATAATTTGGAGATTCGTCCGGGTGGGGGATTCATCGGAACATTTGGAATAGCGAAAATAAAAGACGGGCATATCCAAGAATTCAAGACCTATGATACCGGGATTTTTGACGCCAATATAAAAGAAATTATAGCGCCTCCGTATCCAATAACCGAAACGATGAAAGTGAAATCCTGGGCGCTTCGTGATTCAAACTATTCTCCGGATTTCGCAACCAACGCCAAAAAAGCGGAAGAGTTTTATGCTTTGGAAGGTGGAACGGAAAAACTTGACGGGGTAATTGCGGTGACGACCAATGTCTTGACATCACTTCTGAAACTTACCGGACCGATAACTTTGGAAGATTATCCGGGAAGTTATAGCGATGAAAATGCTATTCTAGCTTTGGAATACCAAGTGGAAAAAGCATATGATGAGCAGGGGATTGCCAAAGAAAACAGAAAGTCCATCATCAATGAATTGGCGAATGCAATCAAAGAAAAAACCGCCAATCTTAGTATTCCGCAAAAATATGAACTTTTCAAAATACTCTTGGATGATCTGAAAAAGAAAGATATTCAGATGTATTTTTCTGATTCAACCTTGCAGGCAGAAATAAAAAAATCCAATTGGGGAGGCTTGGTTGATAGCGAATGGAAGAAGGATTATTTGCTGGCAGTGGATGCCAATTATGGAGCCTATAAAAGTGATTATTATGTAAAACGTTCAATGGATTATTCTGTTGATTTGACAGGAGAAAATCCGAAAGTGCTGCTGAAAATTACCTATAATCATACCGCCAAGCAGCGTGATTTTATGACAAAAGATTATCTCACATATTTGCGGGTATATGCTCCGGATGGCGCGTGGCTGGATGATGTCAATTCCAAAAATTTTGAATCTCCAAAATTCGGAAACGAGTTTGGAAAAAAATATTTCGGCGCGATTGTGCGCGTTCCACTTGGAACCGAAAAAACCGTGACGCTGGAATATTCTTTGCCGAAAAATATCAAAGAAAATTATAATTTGAAAATTCAAAAACAAGCGGGCATCAATGATGTGCCGGTTGCTGTTCACATAATTAATTCTCAAGAAAAAAACGACAGTGATTATGTTTTGAATTCGGATGTTATTTTAAATTAAAAATAATCTAAAAAAATGAGGCGGGAGAAAATTGTTGGAAACTGATTCAAGTATACACAATCTGTAATAGTGAATTCGGATATTTTGGAAGAGTAAAAAATGCCAAAGAATAAAAAAGATTAGAATGTAACACAAGGCGGGTTTTGAGAAATCAGAACTCGCCTTTATTTTTTTAAAAAAATAAGCTAAAATTGAATTGTTATGGAAGGAGTAATAATTAAAAAACTGGAAAAATTTTCTGACCGGCGAGGCTGGCTCGCGGAGCTTTTTCGCGCTGATGAAATGGATTATCAGCCAACGATGAGCTATGTGAGTGTGACGAAACCGGGAATTGTGCGCGGACCTCATGAACACAAAGATCAAAGCGATTGTTTTGTTTTTTTGGGACCGGGCAGTTTTGAATTGCATCTTTGGGATAACAGAAACAATAGCCAAGAATATTTGAAACTGGAAGTTGGAGAAAATAATCCGACTTTGGTCATTGTTCCGCCCGGTGTGGTGCATGGATACAAGTGTGTTTCGCAAAATGAAGGTTGGTGCATAAATCTGCCGGATAAATTATATCGTGGTGCCGGAAAAAAAGAAGAAGTGGATGAAATTCGTTGGGAAGAAAAAAGTGATTCTAAATTTATAATTAATTAAAAAATAATATGGAAACTCTTAACAACATCCCCAAGAATAGTAATGAGATTTCTCTTGAAGATGCAACAAAAATTCGCTATGAAATATTTGAAAAGTCTAGAGAGTTTTTTCCAAACTCAACTTTTCCCGGGGAGCTGGATCCAAAGAGTTCAAGTCTAACTATCTTCAACAATAAACAAGAGCATACAATAGCGTCAACGGTTGGAGTGGTACAAGATTCTCTGGAAAGATTGGGGGAAATAATGATTGATAGGCGGGATGAGAATAATGTAGATAATTTTAAAAAATACTTGGATTCATTAATATAATTTTAAAATGAAAATATTAATAACAGGCGGAGCGGGTTTCATTGGCTCCAATTTTATTCATTACATAATCAAAAAACGGCCAGATTACAAAATTATTAATTTGGATCTTTTGACTTATGCCGGAAATTTGGAGAATCTTAAAGATGTTGAGAAAAATCCGAATTATAAATTTATTCAAGGTGATATCTGCGATGTGGAATTAGTGGATAAGATAATTAAAGAAAATAATATTGATATGATTGTCCATTTTGCGGCGGAGTCGCATGTGGATCGATCTATTGATAATCCGGAAGCGTTTTTGAGGACTAATATACTTGGAACGCATACGCTTTTGGAAGCGGCCAAAAACAACGGCAATATCAGATTTCATCACATTTCCACGGATGAGGTTTTTGGCTCTCTAGGGCCTCAAGATGAGCCTTTCGCTGAAAAGACCGCCTATGACCCCAGAAGCCCTTATTCAGCCTCAAAAGCAGCTTCAGATCACCTGGTGCGGGCCTATTTTCACACCTTTGACCTGCCAATCACCATTTCCAATTGTTCAAATAATTATGGCCCATTTCACTATCCGGAAAAAGTTATTCCGCTTTTTATAACCAATTTATTGGAAGGAAAAAAAGTGCCACTTTATGGCGACGGAATGAATGTGCGTGATTGGCTATTTGTCGAAGATCATTGTTCCGCCATTGACGCAATTATTCATAATGGGAAAATAGGGGAGACCTATTGTATTGGAGGCAACTGCGAAAAAACAAACAAAGAAATTACTTATAAAATTTTGGAACTGATGGGCCAAGATGAAAGTTCGATTGAATTTGTGGCCGATCGTCTGGGTCACGACCGCCGATATGCCATTGATTTTTCTAAAATAAAAAAAGAGTTGGGTTGGGTTCCGAAAATAAATTTTGAAGAAGGTTTGAAAAATACGATCGAGTGGTATAAAAATAACGAAGATTGGTGGAAAAAATTAAAAAACAATCTAAATCACTAAACGACAAACACTTCATTACTATATAGTAATGAAGTATTTGATGGATATAAAATATGTTGAATCGAATTCTTATTATTGGATCAAAAGGCATGCTGGGACAAGAACTGGCCAAAGTTTTCAAAAAAGATGAAAACTATGAAATTTTTGCGTGGGACAAAGAAGAAATTGATATCACAAATGAAAAAGAATCGCGAAAAAAAATCTCGGAAATAAAACCTGAAATTATTATAAATGCGGCGGCGTATAATTTGGTGGATCAATGCGAAACTGACAAAAAGTCTTTTGAACTGGCAAAAAAAGTGAATGGCAAGGCGCCGGGATATCTGTCCAAAATCGCTAAAGATCTAAAAGCGATTCTAGTGCATTATTCCACGGACTATGTTTTTGATGGTTCTCCTGAGATTCCGGAGCCGTCAGGTTGCACGCATTCATGCGGATCCTGCGGATTGCACAATGATTTCCAACCGCAGATTGGATTTGATGAACAAGCGAAACCAAATCCTATTTCAAAATATGGAAAATCAAAATTATTGGGCGAACAAGAAGTGCAAAAAAATACCGATAAATTTTATCTGATCAGGATTTCCAAGCTTTTTGGAATGCCGGGAAAATCAGAATTGGCCAAGAAAAGTTTTTTTGAAGTGATGCTGGAAAAAGGCAAAAAAGCAAAATTATGGAGCAAGGTTAAAGTCATTGACGAGGAAACCAGCTGTTTTACCTATGCGCCTGATTTAGCCCAAAAAACCAAAGAAATTATTGAATCCAAGAAGCCTTTTGGTATTTATCATGCAGTTAATAGCGACCCTTGCACTTGGTATAAAGCTGTTCTAGAATTATATCAGCAGGCTAGGATTAAGGCTAAAGTGAGCCCAATAAGCTCAGAGGAGTTTCCAAGACCAGCTAAAAGACCTTATTATTCAGTATTAATCAATACGAAGCTAAACCCCTTGCGAAGCTATAAAGAGGCGTTGAAAGATTATCTAAAGAAGCTTAAATAGATTATGAAAAATAATCAAAAAAAGGGAATGAAAGGAATTATTTTGGCTGGCGGTTCGGCTACACGCCTTTATCCTTCAACCATTGTCATTTCTAAGCATCTGCTTCCGGTTTATGATCGACCGATGATTTTCTTTGCGCTGAATACTCTTATCAAAGGAGGAATAAAGGATATTTTGATTATAGTTTCACCTGATCATAGCGGGGATTTTATAAATCTGCTAGGATCTATGTTTGAGAAATATGGAATCACGTTATCATTCAAAGTGCAAACGGAACCGCGCGGTTTGCCCGAGGCTTTTATTCTTGGAGAAAATCATATCGATAAAGATGATGTCGCGTTGATTTTGGGAGATAATATTTTTGAAGATGATTTTTCGGAGACCTTAAAAAATTTCAAGTCAGGCGGTCATGTCTTTGCAAAAAAAGTTACTGATCCGGAAAGATTCGGGGTAGTAAAATTTAACAAAAAATGGAAGGCCGAAAAAATTATGGAAAAGCCAAAAAAATGGATCAGCAACTATGCGGTCACCGGATTATATATTTATGATTGGCGCGTGGTAGAAATTGCCAAAAAATTAAAACCGTCCGGAAGAGGGGAGTTGGAAATTGTTGATTTGCACAATTGGTATTTGAAAAAAAAGGAATTGGATGTGACTGTAGTTGAGGGAGCTTGGCTGGATGCCGGAACGCACGACGCCCTTCTGGAGGCAAGTAAAATGGTAAAAGAAAAAAAAATAAATTCAAAGTTTCATCCCATTATAGAAAAAGCACTCAAAGAGCATTGTGAAAATCAAAAAAGAATTGTAAAAAAAATATTTAAGTAATTTTTTAATAAAATCCAATGAAAATAAGAAAAGCCATATTGCCAGTTGCCGGATTTGGAACTAGATTTTTGCCGGCTACCAAATCACAGCCAAAAGAGATGCTGCCGGTGGTGGACAAGCCCGTTATTCAATATTTGGTTGAAGAAGCGGTTGCGTCAGGCATAGAAGAAATAATTTTTGTCACTGGACGAGGAAAAAGAGCCATTGAAGATCACTTTGATGTTTCCTATGAATTGGAAGATACTTTAGTAGAAAAAAATAAACACGATTTACTTGCAGCTGTTCAAAAAATTTCCAGTTTAGCCAAATTTTCGTATGTTCGCCAGCCAATGCCATTGGGCGATGGGCATGCTATTCTGCAGGCGGCGCATATTGTGGGAAACGAACCGGTTTTGATAATCTTCGGAGATTGCCTATATGACAGCAATGTGCCCGCATCCAAACAATTAATGGAAACTTATGAGAAATATGGTGATAGTGTTATTGGTCTGAGTTCTGTGCCAAAGGAAGAACTTTCAAAATTTGGAGTAATTGAAGGAGTAAAACTGGATAAAGATACTTATGAAATTAAGAAAATTTTGGAAAAACCGAAAGCAGGAGAAACCAAATCAAATCTAGTGGCAGTTGGAAAATATATCATTACGCCGGAAGTTATGAAACTCTTGGCTAAAATGAAGCATGGAAAATCGGGCGAAATCAGATTAGCGGATGCTTTTGAAGTGATGTTGGAAAAAAACCGACCTCTTTATGGAAGAAAATTACAGGGAGAATGGTTAGACACCGGAACTAAGTTTAATTTTATAAAAGCCAGCATCAAACTCGGATTGAAACACCCGGAAATTGGAAAAAAATTAAAAGATTTTTTGAAATCTCTAAAAATTAAATAAATTTTTTTATGTATTGGATTTATTTTGCAGTTTTTGTGATAATTATTTTTGTCCCGACTATTATTCATGGAACGATGAATTTGCATGAGGCGGCAGTTATATTCGTCTTGCAAACTATCGGACTTTTTCTTTTTCTTGTATCTGAAAAAAAAGCCAAATCAAATTTTTTCAAAAGATTGAAAATGCAAAGGGAAATGGGGCAATATTCCAGAGATTTGAGCAATACTTACAACTATATCGGAGAGGTAAATAGAAAACTGGACATCCTCAAAGAAATTTTTCTCACAAAACCAATACACACACACAAACATCTGACCAACTCAGATGTTTTTAGTCCTATTCTGGATGCGGCAAAATTATTTGGAAAATCCAAACATTGTCTGATTCGGTTTGTGGATGCCAAATTATACAAAACTCTAGGAGAAATAAAAAGCGGGAAAAGGAGAATGTTTCTGCCTAAGGACAACAGTTATTTGAAGGAAGACAAGGATATCATTGAAACGGAGAAATATATAATCTTCAATTCAAGAGACGATATAAATAACATCGTTTGCAGCATTATTATTGATAAAAATAACAGCGGAAGTGAAATTGAGGATAAAGATATTTTCCGGATTTTAGCAGGCCGGGCACTTTGTTTGTTCACCTGTTCTAATTACAGAATAAGAATTGCCAAGGCTTGAAATAACTTTCTAGAAAGTATATAATTTATTTATGAAAGTAATTTTAACTCAGGACATCAAAAGTCTAGGAAAAAGAGGGGATTTGAAGGATGTTTCGGAAGGATATGCCAGAAATTTTCTTTTTCCCAAGAAAATGGCAGAAGTAGCCACTACAAAAGCCCTTGAAAAAGCTTCTAATGAGAAGGAAATAGCCGCGAATAAATTGAAAGAGGCGCTGAATGCAGCTAAGGAAGAGGCAAAAAAACTAGAAGGAATAAGAGTGATTATTAAAACCAAAACCAGTAAAGGAAAACTATTCGGTTCTATTGGACAAAAAGAAATTGCCAATAAATTGAAAGAAAAAAAAGTAAATATATCAGAAGAAGACATTATTATTGCAGAACCCATCAAAACATTGGGAGAAAAAGAAGTAACACTTAAAATTCATCCCGAGGTTAGCGTGAAAATCAAGCTTTCGGTTGAAGAGGAAAAAAAGTAATTTTTTAAAATTTAAATATCTAAAAAGTCGCAACAAGTTCAGGGGGCGGCTTTTGTTTTGAAATGATGAAAGAAAATAGAAAATACATTTTCGTGGTTGGGGGCGTGATGAGCGGAGTGGGTAAAGGTATAACCACATCGTCCATCGGAACAATTCTCAAAGCGCGCGGATATAATGTTACTGCGATAAAAATAGATCCCTACATCAATGTGGATGCAGGCACCATGAATCCCACGGAACACGGAGAAGTTTTTGTGTTGGATGATGGAGATGAAACCGATCAGGATATGGGCAATTATGAACGTTTCTTGAATGTGATTTTGACTCGCGACAACTATATGACCACAGGAAGGGTCTATGAAACGGTTATTCACAAAGAAAGAAATCTTGAATACGACGGAAAATGTGTGGAGGTGGTTCCACACATTCCATACGAGGTCTTGGATAGGATAAAAAATGCTTCAAATAAAGCAAAATCTGACATAACTCTCATTGAAATTGGCGGAACAGTAGGGGAGTATCAAAATATTCTTTTTCTTGAAGCAGCCAGAATGATGAAAATCAAGCATCCCGACGATGTTCTTTTTGTGATGGTTAGCTATCTGCCGATTCCGTCAAAAGTGGGAGAAATGAAAACTAAACCAACCCAATATGCGGTGCGAACTTTGAATGGAGCAGGTATTCAACCGGATTTTATTATTGCAAGAAGCGAAACATTTCTTGATCAAAAAAGAAAAGAAAAAATTGCGATGTTCTGCAATATTCCGGAACGCGATGTGATTTCCGCTCCTGACATCGAAACAATCTATGAGGTTCCGATAAATTTTGAAAGAGATGACTTGAGTCGTTTGCTTTTGAAAAAACTTAATTTGAGTTACAAAAAAACAGATCTGAATGAATGGTATGAATTGGTGGAAAAAATAAAACATCCGAAGAAAAAAGTAAAAATCGGAATTGTCGGAAAATATTTCGGCACGGGAGATTTTATTTTGTCGGATGCTTATATCAGTGTTATTGAAGCCATCAAGCATGCGGCATACCAAAATCAAGCCAAGCCTGAAATTGACTGGATAAATAGCGAGTTATTTGAAAAGGAGCCGGAAAAGTTGGAAACTTTGCGGGATTATGACGGTATTTTAGTACCAGGTGGGTTTGGATCGCGCGGAATTGAAGGAAAAATAAAAGTCATCCAATTTTGCCGAGAAAATAAAATTCCATATTTTGGACTATGTTATGGTATGCAACTAATGGTTATTGAATTTGCGCGTAACGTTTTAGGACTCAAGGACGCCAACACCACTGAAATAAATCGCAAAACAAAAAATCCCGTGATTGATATTATGCCGGAACAAAAGAAAAATTTGGAAGACAAGAATTATGGCGCCACAATGAGGCTCGGGGCTTTTTCCGCAAATATTCAAAAGGGGACTATCGCCGAAGCTGCTTATGGAAAAAGCAAAATTTCAGAGCGCCACAGGCACCGATGGGAAGTAAATCCTGAATATATCCAGCAATTGGAAAAAAATAATTTAATTTTTTCCGGAAAATCACCAGACAGAAAATTAATGGAAATAGCGGAATTGCCAAAAAACAAACATCCATTTTTTCTGGGGACACAGTTCCATCCGGAATTCAAATCTTCACCGTTAAAATCCCACCCTTTGTTTATGAGTTTTATAAAGGCTGCATTGGATACTAAAGGTGCTGGTAAGTAGTATTAGTTGAATGTTAGTGGATATCAAATAAGGTATCACGTCGCAAAATCTACATTGGGCGACGTTATATTAATCTTAAAACTACTCCCTCCCTATCAAAAAAATGCCCGGATACCAACCGTGGCATTTTTATTTATTTAGTAAAATAATTTATAAATAATATTAAAATAATATTTATTTATTTTTTATTTATTTTTATTTTTTCTGTACTCATTAATCGCCTTTTGTAATGCTTCGTCCGCTAATGTGCTGCAATGCATTTTTATGGCTGGCAACCCTCCCAGTTCAGTGGCTATCTCTTCTTTAGTGATTTTCATGGCCTCGTCTAATGTCCTGCCTTTGGCTAAATCCGTGGCCATAGATGAGGTCGCGATAGCGGCGCCGCATCCTAAGGTCTCAAATTTTGCGTCTTTGATTATTTCCTGGCCTTTTTTATTTTTGCCGACCTTTAAATAAAAACGCATCAAATCTCCGCATTTTGGATTGCCAACAATCACCACTGCATCGGCATTTTTAATTTGACCTTGATTATGTGGCCGAGTGAAATGCTCCAAAACTTTTTTTGAATATTTTAATTGCATATTTTTTATTTACCCACTAATTTACTAATCAAATACAAATATACAAATTTTATAAATTTAGCTATTAAGATATTTGTAAATTTGTAAAAGATTTGTATATTGGTAGGAGAAAATCGTAATTAATTAGTTAATTATTTTTAAATTCGTTTAAAACTCCTCCTGATATTTTTCTCAAGCGTGCCACAATTTCTTTTAACTTTTTAATTGTGATATCAAGTTCTTGTTTGGTTGTATCTTTGCCTAGTGTCAAACGAAGACTGCCATGAGCTTGTTCGTGGCGAAGACCCAAAGATAAAAGGACATGAGATGGCTCCAAGGCACCTGACGAGCAGGCCGATCCCGTTGAAGCTGCGATGCCTTCCATATCCAATGAAAGCACAAGTCCTTCCCCTTCTACATTATCAAATCTGAAATTAGCATTGTTTGGTGAACGTTTTTCCGCTGAACCGTTTAAATATGTTTTTGGAATTTCTTTCAAAACTTTTTTAATTAAATAATTTCTTAATTTTAAAATTTGTTGTGAGTTGTGAGTTGTGAGTTGTGAGTTTATTAGTTTAATCGCTTTTCCTAGACCAACAATGCCGGGAACATTATGCGTTCCGGCGCGCAGCCTGTTTTCCTGATCGCCACCATCCTGAATTCTTTTTATCGGTGTCGCATTGCGGACATATAGAGCACCAATACCCTTCGGTCCATATATTTTATGCCCCGACATTGACATCATATCCACTCCTAATTTTTCTACATCACATTCAAAATAATTTACAGCCTGAGTCGCATCTGTATGAAAAACAGGATAAAATTTTTCCAAACCATCCTTCTTTTTTCTGATTTCGTTAATCATTTTTCCAATTTCCTTTATTGGCTGAACTGTGCCAATTTCATTATTCACATACATCACGGAAATTAAAATTGTGTTTGGTTTGATAACTTTTTTTATATCTTCAACTTTCACAATCCCATCTTTATATACAGGAAGATAAGTAATTTCCGCCAATTCATCCTTTTCCAGACCCTTAGATGTATCCAAAACGCAGTGATGTTCGAATTTTGTGATAATAATATGCGGTTTGGCCAATTTCCTGTTTTTTTGAGAGTAATATGACCTCAGAACGCCTTTGATTGCCAAATTATTGCTCTCTGTGGCTCCTGAAGTAAAAATTATTTCGCCTAACGAGCATCCGAGAAAATTTGCCAAAATATTCCGTGCTGAATCTACTGCCTCCAGGGCCGTTTGTCCAAAACCGTGAATAGACATGACATTGCCAAAATCATGGCTAAAATACGGAAGCATAGTTTTTAGAACTTCCTTATCAACGGGTGTGGTTGCGGCGTAGTCTAAATATATCTTTTTCATAATTTTCAATTTACAATGTTCAATTTACAATAAATTTACAATGAATTTAATTTTCAATCCGCAAAATTAATTGAAAATTGATAATTCAATGAAAATTAATAGTTGATCATTGAAAATTTTATATTAGGTCGCTTAATTTTATACTATTAAGAGTTTTTTGAATTTGAGTTCCAAGCTTCATCCAAACCGCGCTAGAGGGGCAATGATTTTGTTTGGCACATATCCGATCGTAGCATTTCATCGGCGCAATCGGCCCTTCCAGAATCTCAATTATTTCTCCTACTTTAATGTCTTTTGGATCGCGTGCCAAAACATATCCGCCTTTTTTCCCTTTGAAGCTTTTAATTATTTCTTTTTTTCGCAATTCCCCTATCAATTTTTCCAAATATTTGGCGGAAATATTTTCTTCCAGAGAAACAGCTTTCAGATTTTTTTTCACCGGAAAGCATTTGGCCAAATTAACGATAGCTCGCAAACCATATTCCGCCCGAGTAGAAAATTTCATAGGATTAATTAAATAATATAAGTAAAAAAGCGGTATTTTCTTGGGCCTTGAGTGAGTGAACCGCACCAGCCTTCATATGGATAAGCACACCCGGAATCATTTTAATGCTCTTGCCTTCCAAAATAAATTCTCCTTCGCCGTCCAAAACTACAACAATTCCTTCCCGTGTGGAAGTATGCTCCGAAAGATCTGTTCCTTTAGCCATACAAAACAGAGAGGTTTCCACTTTATTATTCTTATCAATGGCTTTACTGAGAATTCCGCTAGTTGGGTATTCAATTAATTTTTTGAGTTCTGTGTTCATATTTTTCCGGTATCTTTTCTTTTTGCCGCTTCTTCGGCAAAGGAAATGTATTTATTAATAAATTTTTCTCCAAATTCTTTTTCAGCTTCAGCAAATTTTTCAGTAATTTTATTTTGAGTTTCTTCATCAAAAATTTCGTCGGCCATTGGATAAAGTATGTTATCTTCCTTGTCTATATGGCTTTTAAGAAGATTGGCATACATCAAAGCATTATCCATAATCTCCCGGATATTTTCTTTTTTAAGAGCATCTTCTAATCCTTTAACATACCCTCTTCCCATTTCATGCTCAACCAGCATTTGATCCACTGGATTGCAATGTGTTTTGTGCGCGTTATTACAAAATTCCACGAAAAAAATTTTTTCTTCTTTGGCGTGATGAAATTTATCCGCAAAATTACGGACAAAATCAATAGAATCAGAAAAGAATTTTTTATCAATCGGCTTTTTGTCGGAAAGAACGTGGCATTCATGATTCAAAGCGCTGATGACCTTGAGAATTTGAACGTGCTCATCCGTTAGAATTTGTGAAGGTTTTGACATTTGATGTTAAATTAATTGTTATTCATACCAATTTAGTATGCATTAGAAGTTTAACATTTTGAAAAAATCTGTCAAGTAATGTAGAATATGACATATACGACCCATAAGTCCAATAAGTCCTACTCTTATGAGAATTTCATATTCAGGTCTTGAAACCTATCAAAATTGTCCGCTGAAATATAAATTTCAGGAAATAGACAAAATTAAAGTTCCCAAATCCAAGGAAGCTGTTTTTGGCACCGTTATTCATGGGACTTTGAAATTTATCCAT
>Ga0172379_10001076_pt1 | contig 58757 bp, 60 predicted proteins | sample GrowelOW334metaG_FD_119756 | JGI IMG/M metagenome (GOLD analysis project Ga0172379, IMG submission 119756) | Groundwater microbial communities from an aquifer near a municipal landfill in Southern Ontario, Canada - Groundwater well OW334 metaG | ecosystem: Environmental > Aquatic > Deep... | reverse complement strand
TGAGCGGCGGCCATACCGAACTAATTTTAATGCGTGAACATGGCGATTATCAAAAACTGGGCGCGACAGTAGATGATGCCGCCGGTGAATGTTTTGATAAGGTTGCAAAACTTTTAGACCTCCCCTACCCAGGCGGCCCGCAAATTTCTAAACTTGCTGAAACTGGAAAAATTAACGCGATAAAATTCCCTCGACCGATGCTGGCCCACGAAAATTATGCTTTCAGTTTTGCCGGATTAAAAACCTCGGCTTTGTATTGGTTAAGAGATAATAAATTAACCGCCGTAAAACTTGGTAGTATAACTTTGCCGGCGGGTATTTTAGGACAACAATCCGAACCGCCAACAATGAGTGACTTTTGCGCTTCGTTTGAGGAAGCAATTGTGGAAGTGCTCGTTAAAAAAACTTTACGCGCCGCCAAAGAATTCAACCCCAAAACAATAATTTTGGCTGGTGGGGTTGCCGCCAATAAAAAATTGCGTGAAACTCTGCAAAAAGAAATTGTTAATCAATCGTTAAACTCTGCCTTTCTTATTCCGGATACTAAATATTGCATGGATAATGCCGCCATGATTGCTGTTGCCGGATATTATAAAGCACAAAAAAACCAGTACACAGACTGGCGCGATTTAAAAGCAGACCCGAATTGGGAGATTAATTAATCACCGAAGCAATTTCTTCTTTAAGTTTGTCAGACGCATCCACCAGGTACTGCGTCTTTATTTTTTTATCACCCACTTTTAAAAATACCGTTTTTGAACCGGGAAATTTTACAAGCACCATTTTAATAGCGTCCGCTTTTTCTTTCATCACCTTAGCAGAAAGCTCAATTTCAAATCCGTCTTCCTCAATTTTTTTAAGCGCTTCCGGCTGAACATAATCACGCACCGATGGTTTCATGTTATTCATTGCCATTTGCGCGGCTAGCTGTTTTACATTATCTTTGGTAATTTGATAAGCGCGTTCGACGAATAACTTATCGTCTCCCTCTTCGTCTCCAGTTCGTCCCACCACGCACACGGTCGTGCCCTCAATCCAAACATCTTTGGTGGTTTCATAAGTTTTCGGAAATACCAATAATTCTAGACTCCCAGTAACATCCTGAATATTAACGAACATCATGGCCGCTCCGGCTCTGGTGATTTTTTTCTTAGTCGTTTCAATCACTCCGCCCACCACCACCCATTGTTTCTTGCCAACTCCGGATAATTCACTGATTGGCGTTAGCGCTCGTTCCATTATTTTTTGAAAACCAGAAAATGGGTGCGAAGAAACATATAGCCCAAGTAATTCTTTTTCCCAATGTAACTTGTCGTCAGCGGTCGCATTGGCGGCCGGGCCTAATCGTAATTTTGAAACAGATTCAATGGCACTGCCCGCAAATAATGAATGTTGTTTTTTTGCAGTCGCTCCTGCTTCTTGATGATCTTTAACAAACGCTATAATCACATCGCTATTTCCAAGTAGCACCCCTCGATCATAACCAAATTCATCTAGCGCTCCACACTTAATTAAACTTTCTAGCGATCGTCGGTTTAAATCCCGGTCTTTTACTCTGGTTAAAAGATTTTCAAGACTGGTGTATTTACCATTTTCTTTACGCTCCCGATAAATAACTTCGGCAATATTCTCGCCAAGATTCTTTATTCCATTTAAGCCAAATCGAATATGCGTTTCCGCGCCTTCGGCGCTAATCATTGCAAAACTTCTAAAACTTTCATTAATAGACGGAGGTAAAACTTTAATTCCCATGCGTTCACATTCGTGAATTATGAATGGCACTTTATCAATATCACCGCTCTCGGCAATAAGCACCGCAGTCATATATTGAATCGGAAAATTTGCCTTCATGTAGGCGGTTTGATAAGCAATAACCCCATAACTCGCGGCATGAGCTTTGTTAAACCCATACGCCGCAAATGGTTCAATAAGCTCCCATAAACGATGAATTTTTGCTTCCGGCAATTTACCAACTTCGCGGCACCCCTTAACAAATTTTTCTTTTTGTTTGTCCATTTCCGCCTTAATTTTTTTACCCATCGCCTTTCTAAATTTATCCGCTTCTTCCCAGTTATAACCGGCAAGATTAATAGCGGTTAAGAGCACATCATCCTGATAAACAATAAGACCAAGCGATTGATCAAGATAATCTTTCATTCGCTTATCCAAATAATCAATTGTGCTCGGATCATTCTTGCGTTTGATATATTCAGGAATTGATTCCATCGGACCCGGGCGGAACAGCGCCACCATCGCCATAATATCAAAAATACTGGCGGGTTTTAATTCTTTCAAATATCTCGTCATACCTGAACCGGAAAGTTGAAAAACTCCCACAGTCTCTCCGCGTGCTAGCATCTCATAAGTTTTTTTATCATCCCAAGGTTGAAGATTGTGGATATCTATATGTTTGCCGGTGGTCTTTTCCACAATTTCCACGGCTCGTCCAAGAATAGAAAGATTGCGAATTCCAAGAAAATCCATCTTAAGAAGTCCGGCTGCTTCCACAGAATGCATTTCGTATTGCGTGGTAAGTTTTTCACCTCCAACTTCGTGTTGAACCGGAGTAAAATCGGTGAGCGGAGTCGGAGCAATAACCACGCCCGCGGCGTGAATTGAAGTATGACGAACACAGCCTTCAATTTTTTGAGCGAGATCAAGCAGACGTTTTACCTGTTGATTTTTTACCGATAATTCTTTAAGTTCAGGAGTGTTTTCGAGCGCCTTAGCGATTGTCATGTTAAATCCTTGCGCTCCAAATGGAATCAGTTTGGAAACTTGGTCGCAAAAAGCATAACTATAACCGAGTGCCCGACCGACATCGCGAATACTGCCGCGCGCCGCCATAGTACCAAAAGTAATAATTTGAGCTACTTTATCGGCGCCATATTTTTTGGTGACGTATGCGATCATTTCATCACGCCGATCATCCGCAAAATCCGCATCAATATCAGGAGGGCTGGGGCGGAAAGGGTTTAAAAAACGTTCAAATGGGAGTTTAAAAAATAATGGGTTTACGGAAACAATGCCCATCGCGTAAGAAACTAGCGAACCGGCGGCCGAGCCACGGGTAGTTTCAATGATGCCATTTTCACGAGCAAAACGAACATAATCTGCTACAACCAAAAAATATGGTGAGTAGCCTTTTTTTTCAATAATTTCTAATTCATATTCAAGACGCTTTTTAACCTCATCGGTCAAGTCAGTTAATTTCAAAATTCTTTCATACACTTCTGCCCGCAAATACTCTGAGGCAGTCTTCCCGCCGGGGATATCAAGCGCCGGAAAATGCCATTTATTTAATTCAATTTTTAAATTTATGCGTTCGGCAATTTTGACGGTATTTTCAATTGCTTCCGGACAATGTTTAAAGCGACCAATTATTTCTTTTGCTGAACCAAAAGAATAATCTACCCCCTGCATCGTGGGCCGGTTCGGTTCATCCAAAGTTTGTCCGTCTCGAATACAAGTCAAAATATCCTGCGCCTCGGTATCGTCGGTATTGATATAATGAGTGTCTCTAGTGACCACGAGCGGAATACCGGTTTCTTTGCTAATTTTTATTAATTCGGAATTTACCTCGAGTTGCCCCTCAAGCGAGGGTAAATCATTTAATTCTAAATAAAATCTTTCCGGACCAAATATATTTTGTAATTCCAAAGCGACTTTTTTGGCTTTTTCAAAATTATTTTCTTTTCGAATAATGGTCGGTATCTCTCCTTCAATACACCCTGATAAAGCGATGAGCCCGTCTTTAAACTGACTAAGACGCTTTCGGTCAACAAGCGGCCTTCCGCGCGTTCCTTCCAAATGAGAAAAAGAAATTAGTTTCAATAAATTTTTATATCCCTCGTAATTTTCCACGAGCAAAACCAAGTGATATTGTTTGTGATCAACAATATTTTTATCATCCAGATCAAATGGAGTGGTATAAATTTCTACACCGACAATCGGCTTTATACCTTCTTTGACGCATGCTTCATAGAACTCAATCGCACCGTACAAATTTGCGTGATCGGTAAGCGCAACAGCAGAATAATTTTGCGATTTGGCAGCTTTAACCAGCTCGTCAATCTTTGGCAAAGCGTCGAGTAATGAATAGTGAGAATGCGTGTGTAGATGGATAAAATCCGACATATTTTTGTAAAGCCATCTTACCTTATATTTTTAACTAAATCAACCGTCCAAATTTACCCTCTAGCATTGACTTTACTGCTAAAAATGCTAAGCTAATTTAGCATTCTACGAGGATTACAGAAACATAAAAAACACCGAAGTGAAGGAGTGCAACATGTCTGATGGAACAGACAGCAGCCATAAGTGGACACCGGAGGAGTTCAATGTGGAACTCGACAAGATCATGACGAGCGGACTTTTGCCCGAAGAGCTCATCGTGAAGCTCGAACAGCTCCGCAGCCATGCCCCAAACGGCGACTCGACAAAGCGCATCAGCGCCAAGATCCGCGCCCTGCGGAACGACCGTCGAGCGACGTGAGAACTGGTGAACTCCAAGGAGGAGGCCTTGAATGGCCAACAAAAAAACCCCTCAGCTTTTATAGTGAGGGGTTTGTAATTTTATATTATTTTTTTATTTTACTGGTCGCTTTTTTCATTTTTTTTGCCGTAGCGGCGACGGCTTTATCAACTGCATCCTTGGCAGCATCACTAAACTGATCAGCTCCGTCGTCTACCCATTGCCTAGCTTTTTTTGTCACCATTTTTTTTACCAATTCTGACACTCCGCCGGTTGCAAGAGTCATGAGTCCGGACATGTGATCTACCTTACCGCGAACATAATTAATAGTTTCTGACAAAGTTTGTAAGCGGGTGCGAAATTCATCAACAATCTGGTTGGTGGTGCGCAGGAGCTTCATGAGGTAATAAAAAGTCCAGCACAGAAATACTGTTACCCATACCACGCAAAATGATATTACGAGGTACAAAATATCTTGAGGCGTTATAACCATACCACTCCTTGCCCGCTAAAAACGCTGATCTTTAACGGACTTACAATTATTTACACAGTTATTATATCACATGAACTTTTTTTTCTGCAACTCTTAACGTAATTCGGCTTGAAACCTACTCGTAAGAACTGATTTAATCTTCTGCTCAACTACCGACACTTCATCGGAGGTAAGAGTGCGTTCCTGGTGTGAAAAAGTAAAATGATAAGCAAGACTTTTTTTATTTACAGCGAGTTTCTCTCCTTCATAAGAATCAAAAAGCTCGATTTTTTTCAAAACCGGGTCTAAACCGGCAAGTACCTCAACAACTTCTTGATTAGTAATTTTTTTATCAACCACAAAAGCCAAGTCTCTTTCCACTTCCGGATATTGAGACATTGGTTCGTAATGTCCGACAATTTGCGGCGAAACTAAATCTGAAAGTTGTGATAAATTTAAAGTTAATACTGAAACTCTGCCTTCAACTCCAAAATTTTTACAAACTCTAGGGTGAAGCTCGTAATACTTGCCAACAGAATTTTCGCCAATTTTAATTTCTTCGGCTCGTGCGGGATGAATATGAAAAGCCGGAGTAGCAGGTAGCGCCTGACTCTCGACACCCAATAAATTCATAATACGAATCGCAATTTTTTTGACTTCTCCAAATGGCTGATTATTTTTTCGATTACTAAAAATAACTGTTAAATAAGTGTCTTCGCGAGGCAAAAGATCATTACTACCAGCAGAAACACGCAGGCCAGATAATTCTTTCTGGTAAACCTGACCAATTTCAAATACTGCAATTTCTTCATGGTCAGCATTTTTTTTGAAGATTTCAAGAAGATTAGGGAGTAAAGAGCGGCGCAGAAACGGTTTTTCTTTTGACAGTGGATTATCTAATTCCAAAGCCAAAGAAATATCCTCGCCAATTTTATTCATTTGCTCAGCACTGACAAATGAATAATTATAAACTTCGGTATAAGCAAAATCTCGCACTAGTATTTCCGCTATCCGGCGCTCCAGGCTACGTAAGGAATTTTTAAGCGGCGGCGTAATAGTAAAAGTCGGCAATGAACCGGTGATATTCTGATAACCATAAATACGCAGCACCTCTTCTACCACCGCTTCGGGTGAATTTACATCTTCAGCGCGCCAACTTGGCACATTAATATGCCAGATCTCGCCTTTTAGAGAAATTTCAAAACCCAATCGTTCTAAAATAGTTAAAATTGTTTTAGCGGGTATTTTTATTCCGGAAAATTTTTCAACAAAATCAACCGGCATTTCAAGCGGCCGCATTATTTTATTATTCCTTCCGGCATCAGCAACCTTGCTTGCCACTTTCGCGCCAGGTGAAAGTTCAAGCAACATTTCCACGGCTTTTTTTAGAGCGGTTTCACACAGACTTGGATCGAGTTTTTTCTCAAACCGAGCGGAAGCATCCGTGCGCAAATTTAATAAAGTAGAAATTTTACGAATTAGGGGCCCTGAAAAATTGGCCGCTTCAAATATTACAGTTTCAGTATCGCTTTTTACTCCACTATGAAGGCCGCCCATAATACCAGCTATTGCAACCGGTCGATCGAGAGAAGTAATAAGTAAAGTTCCGGTCGGTAAATCACGTTCTTTTTCATCAAGCGTAACAAATTTTTCACCAATTTTGGCGGCTCGCACACCAATATTATAACCCTTATCTTTTTGTAGAGTTCGGCCGTCAAATGCGTGGAGTGGCTGACCAAGCGCTAGCATTACATAATTGGTAATATCAACCACGTTATTTATCGGTCTCACTCCCGTCGCTGACAATTTTTGTTTTAACCAAGCTGGTGATTCGCCGATTTTTACCCCTTCAACTGCTACCGCCATATATCGCGGACAATCTTTTTCGTTTTCAACTTTAACCGAAATTGTTTTTGAACCGGCTTTTATATCTTTAACTTTAGGCGGTTGAACGGAACGATTGGTAAGAGCCGCGACTTCGCGGGCAATTCCATAATGTCCCCATAAATCTGGACGATTAGAAAGTGATTTATTGTCAATTTCAAAAATTACATCATTTAATTTTAAAGCTTCAGCAAGCGGTTTTCCAACTTTTAATTTCAATGCCGTCAAATCCACAATTTCTTTTTCTTCTTTTTTTGGAAACATATCCAGTAAACCAATCTCATCAGCGCCGCAAATCATACCGCTTGATTCCACCCCGCGAATACTGGCCTTTTCAAGCGTTACCGGCTCACCCTCACCATGCCATTTCACTTTGGCGCCAATTTTTGCGACCGCGCAAAGCATTCCCTCTTTTACATTACTTCCTCCGCAAACTAAAGTAGCTTTTTCGTCTCCGAGATCGACTTCGCAGACTTTCAATTTGTCGGCATCAGGATGTTTTTCCGCTTTTAAAACCTTCCCCACTACAACATTTTCAAGCTGAGCTCCGAGTCTAATCAAACCCTCTACTTCAACCGTGCTGAGTTTTAATTTTTCAGCAATCGTTTCCGGCTCGAGTGAGTCGGGTAATTTTACATATTCACGTAACCATTGATAAGAGATCTGCATACTAGAACTGTTCTAAAAATTTTAGATTACCGCTTTCAAGAAGCCTAATATCATCTATGCCATACCGCAACATCACGAGGCGCGTGAGTCCAAAACCAAACGCAAAGCCGCTGTAGACTTTGTGGTCAATGCCTCCTTCTTTTAGGACATTACGATGAATCATGCCGGCGCCGCCGATTTCGAGCCAGCCCGAACTTTTACATACTCGGCAACCTTTTCCTTTGCACAAAAAACAAGTTACCTCATAATTTACACCCGGTTCAACAAACGGATAATACTTCGGTCTCATCCGAAGCGCCGTATCATCACCATAAAGATGTTTCGCTACTGTTTCAAGCACCCCTTTCATATGACTCAAATTTATTCCCTTATCAATAATAAAACCCTCGAGCTGATAAAAAGTGTGTTCATGCCGCACGTCGGTAGATTCATTTCGATAACATTTTCCGGGTACGATTGCCCGAAGCGGTACGCCGAATTTTTGCATCGCCCTAACTTGCATAGGCGATGTATGAGTACGCATCACCCACTTGTCAGCAACTTCCGACCCAGAATGATCCTTTATATAAAAAGTATCCTGCATATCACGAGCGGGGTGAGTTTCAGGAATATTTAAAGCCGAGAAATTATAATAGTCGCTTTCTAGCTCCGGCCCATCAAGCACAATAAAACCCATTGAGGAAAACAAATCTTCTAAATCTTTCTGAATAATAGTATTGGGGTGAAAATGTCCGAATTTTTTTGTCGGTAAGGGCGGCGCAGTCAAATCAATTTTTTCAGTTTCGCCTATTTCATTCCAGGACTTATTATTTATTTCCTGTTTTTTTTCTTCGAGCGACGCCAAAATTTTATTCTTTAATTCATTTAATTTTGTTCCGGCAAGCTTGCGCTCTTCCGGCGGCAGAGCGGCCATGCCTTTCATGAGCGAAGTAAATTCGCCTTGCTTGCGGCCAAGTAATTTATTTTCTACCGCTTCAAGTGCTGTGGCATCACCCACCGCTTTAATCGCGGCCAGTGCTTCGCTTTCAAATTTTATAAAATCTATCGACATATCAAAATTAAAAACGGATTAAATTTTTCCACCATTCGATAAAACCTCCGCCAAAAGTTCCAAGATCTTTTACCGTCACAGTAACCACTAGGGCCATAAGCAAAACGAACCCTACAGTATGAATAAAGTTTTCAATCCGCGGTTTGATTTCTCGACGTAAAATTCTACCGATCAGAATAAACATGAGCCGGCCGCCGTCTAACGCCGGTATCGGCAAAATATTTATGGCTGCCAAATTCAATGATAATAGAGCGGTCAACTGTAGTAAATAGACAAATCCCATGCGTGCGGCTTCGCCAGTAATAACCGCGACATCAACCGGCCCAGCCACTTGGCCATCAAGCGATTGCCCGGCAAACAACTGCTTAAGCAACGACCAGAGACCGGCAAAAATCATGAATAAATATTGCCCGGCACTTTTAAAACCTTCAACGATAGCGCGATACCATGGATAACGAACGGTACCAACATTTACAATTACCACTCCGAAACCGGCCCGATCCGTACCTTCAAGTATTTCCGGTTTTATAGTTTTTTCCAAATTTTTTCCTTCAAATTTATACTTAACCAAAATATCTTCATTGCGGTGACTATTTACAAACTCACGAAAATTGTTTACGTTCGGCGCGTTTAAAATTTGTCCGCCAGCTGACATTTCATAAATTTCCGCTCCTGACTTAATACCAACTTTATCAGCCGGCATTTCTGGCATCACCTGCACCACTTGTAATTTACTATTTGGTCCAGCATCGCCATCTCCAACCTGGGGCATCCCTATCATATAACCCACTGAAAGCAATACGCCTGCCAAGAAAAAGTTCATGATAACACCGGCCGCAATCACAATTGCTTTCTGCCAGGTCTTTTTTACAAAAAAACTATCCGGGTCGTTTGCGCCTTCTTCAAAACCGCTTTCACCTTTTATTTTTACAAATCCGCCAAGCGGAATAAGATTGATGGAATAAATCGTTCCAAGATGGTCGTGTTCGAGCACTTCTTCCAGTTGGCGCTTGTGCCAAATTATTTGCCACTTCTTTTTACCGCCAAACGATACCCGGCGGATACCAATCAAACGAGGGGGAAAACCAAAACCAAATTCATCCACCTGAATACCGTTTTTGCGGGCAACAATAAAATGCCCAAATTCATGGGAGATGACTAGAACCGCTAAAACCGCTATAAAAGTAAGAAGAGTAAACACAGCCAAAATCTTGAAAAATAACTTATCCCATTATATACTACCTTTCGCCGGATGTGAAGTCTGGCACTTAAATCAAATAAGCAATAAAATATGACTCCAACTACGGTAATTGTCGCAATTTTAGCGGCAATCGTTATCTACGTAATTTACGTATATAATGATCTAATCCAAAGTAAAAATCGAGTCAGCGAAGCAAGCAGTGATATTGATGTTCAGCTCAAAAGACGCTACGACCTGATTCCAAATCTGGTCGAAACTGTAAAAGGCTACATGACTCATGAACGGGAAACCCTGGTAAAGCTCGCCGAAGCCCGTACCGCTGCCATGACCGCGAGCAATAACCCCAAGGCAACTGTCGCCGAAAAAGAACAGGCCGAAAACCAGCTTTCTTCCACTCTTAAAACCATTTTTGCAGTCAGTGAAAACTACCCGGAACTCAAAGCTAGCAATAACTTTCTTCAGCTTCAAGATGAAATTTCCGACACGGAAAATAAAATTCAAGCTGCTCGCCGCTTTTACAACGGCAATGTCCGCGACTTCAACACCAAGATTCAGGTTTTTCCAACCAATATTTTTGCAAACGTTCTTCATTTTACCGCCTTTGATTTCTTCACCGCGGTAGCAGAAGAAAAACAAAACGTCCAAGTCAAGTTCTAAATTATGCCTGAGAATAATTCGGGATATAACCCTGAAAAATCAAAAGAAATCGGCAAAGCGGCAATAGAATCAGATGAACTTGCCGATAAATTTGATAAACGCATTGACCGGTTTATTGAAACCTATTTTTTCAAAGTTGATTTAGAAAATACTTCAAAAATTAATCGCCAAGTCAAAATGGATCGTTTTAATCAAATCATGGAGTTGATCAAACACGATCATCTGCTTACCAAAAAGGAGCGGGACTATATTCACAACCAGATAGCAGAAAAAGTTAATCTTAATTCCGAATCAGCTGACCCGGATGTTGCGGAAAAAAAAGAAAATCCTAAACAGGCAAAAAAACACAGCAAGTTTGTTGAAGAAGTAAGAACGATGATGGAAAATGATGAACCACATCCGCTTTTTTCTGATGAATACCGGATACCAAAAAATCCTGAAAGTGCTGAGCCTGAAAAAAAAGAATTGGATTATTCTTTAACCGCCGAACAAATATTTGAAGAGTTAAAAGAACAAAGCGGCTGTAAAATGTCAGTAGAAGAAATTGTTAAGGTTTTTACCGATTATCTCAAAATTAATTCCCGCCAAATGCCTGTAGCAGCCAGCTTGCGCTATACTAATTTTGAAAAAGTTGAAATAGAAAATTCCCGGGGTGAAATAATTACCACTTATTTATTCAACTGTAGCTTTAAAGGAAGAAGTAAGGGTATGATACAAAAAAGATGTTCAGTAACCTTTACTCCGATTTTACGCGGACTTCCGCCACATCAAACCAAAGATTTTGTACCGAAATTTTTTGCAACCACTGCTGCCAAATAATATGTATACTGAAATCGCCGCCAACAAAAGAAAATCCGTAATTTTAATGATGATTTTTATTGTGATAATCATTGGCCTTAGCTATGTCTTTAGTATGGCGCAAGGCGACACCACCTATGCGGGAGTCTGGTTTGCAATAATTTTTTCTTTTTTTTCTACCAGCATTTCGTATTTTCAAGGTGATAAAATCGCTCTTTGGACGAGCGGTGCCCGGCCCATTTCTGAAGAAGAAAATAAATATGTTTATCGCCTGGTAGAAAATCTTTGCATTGCCTCCGGCGCTCCAATTCCAAAAATCTATATTATCGACGACCCGGCCATCAATGCTTTTGCGACCGGACGGAAACCGGAATTGGCTTCTATTGCCATTACCACCGGCGCAATTCAAAAACTGGAAAATGAAGAACTAGAAGGAGTAATCGCCCACGAACTTTCACATATCCAAAATTACGACATTCGCTTTATGACTTTGGTCGCGGTGCTAGTTGGAGCAATTTCAATAATGGCGCAAATATTTTTACGCAGCCGATTTTGGGGTTCGCGCCGCCGCAGTGACAGCGAAGGCGGTGGTCAAATTATGGCAATCTTTATGATTGTTGGAATCGTGCTTGCAATCCTTTCTCCGGTTATTGCCGAAATGATTAAACTCGCAATTTCAAGGCGCCGCGAATATCTCGCCGATGCCTCCGGCTCACTACTCACCCGCTTTCCCGAGGGGCTTGCAAATGCGCTTGAAAAAATCAAGCAAGATAATTTACCAATGCAAAAAGCCTCACAAGCGACCGCTCACCTCTTTCTTGCGAGCCCGTTCTCTGGAAAAAATTGGGCCAATGCTTTTTCCACACATCCTCCACTTGACGAAAGAATTAAAAAACTCCGGGAGATGACGGTTTAAATTTTACAAATAAAAAACCACCCAAATGGGTGGTTTTTTAAATTATTTAGAAGCTCGCCACCACTTTATCTGCAATTTTTTTGCAAACAAAGTGGTAAGGCGGCGAGCTTCGGAGAACTCGTGCCAAACCATTTTTCTATTACTTAATAGATTCTGCCGCGATCCCATGTCGCGAGATAATTGGGGGCACGCCACCAACAGGGAACACCGTCTAGCTCCCAAAAAGTAAACTGCCGGCAAGAGCCGAACATTTCACCGACGCCGGTCGCGGCCGTCTCCCCTGAGCTTGGATCGCTAAGCACGCACTTGTCGGAACCCGTTAGACGCGTTCCGCTAAATCTTGAACCCGCCCAGAAAGTAACCGGAACTCCGGCACTGCTCAGGCAAACTCGAAATTGATCAGGAGCGCACCGATTGGTGCCCTTCGCGAGCTTGCCGCTATGGCAGTCGGACGCGGATCTCGCGACCTCATCAATATCTAGAGTTCCGAAGCTCGTAGCCTGAAACTTGGAAAGCAGGTCATGCTCGTCTTCGTGACGAACAGTGAAAACGATCACGATAACCGACAACATGATCGCGATGCTGAGCAAGCGCGTAAAACGGCTCCGGAAGAGGACCGCGGTAGCAAGGCTACCAAAGAACATGACAACGAGAAAAATGTTCAAATAAACATGGGACGTGGACATCGTTTCTCCTGGTTTGGGTTGGAAAGAACTGCGTAGGACAAGCCTACTTCTCGAAAGCGTTTTGCTTCGATAATCAGAGGAAAAAGTGACTTCTACCCCTAATTATCAAAACATAACATTATACTCCTTTTTTGCACTTTTGTCAATGGTATAATTTGGCTTATTCAAGCCAAATAAGAAACCCGCCAGCGGACTGGCGGGTTTTGGCTCATTTTTGCGGAAAAACGAGCAAAAACAATTAGTTTGCGCGCCCTCCGCGCTGACAAATGGCCGTAAAAATTTCGGCCGTTCTAACGCGTTCGCGAAATGCCTTTTGCTGCTCCCACTCGGGCCGCAGACGCGCTGTCTGAACAGCAACCAAAGTATTCATGACAACGGTTTCATCCGGATCCTCCCCAGGAACAAGGAAAGTATCCGGATTCCGGAAAAATGGTTCGAACTTGGCAAGTTCGGAACGATATATTTCCGGAGAACAGTCTGGCATGTTGACCTTGAGGGCATGACGAAGCCACCCATCCGTTTCACCCCGTTCTGAGGTGTAATAGGGTCGGATGACGATGGAGCCGACAAGCAGGGCTGAGAGATATGTAAACACCCGGCAGGCCGGCGAATTAAATTGGTCCGGATCAAGTTCGTCACACAACTTTTTCATGCGCCGATTATCGGCGCACCCCTGCAAAATACCTTCACCAAGAGCAAGCGGCAAAACCGCCACGCGCTCTTCATACTCAAGCAATTTGAATATGCTGTTGTCCAAAACTTTCAACCAATCACCGGAACAATTGATCATGAGATGCGTGGTGGCGCAAATCGATGCGTAATTTGCGATACCCGGAGAACCGGATAGAATTGCCACCATACCGGCTTTCGCACGCTCGTAAATGGCGATTGTCTTGTCTTCTCTTCTGGTCGAAGCGACGCTAAGCATTGGTGCCTCCCTGGTTAAGTTGTCAACGACGCGTAAACTTTTTTCTTCCTCCCTTAAAAAGAGCAATTTAAATTATTATAAAAAACTCCTCATTACGAGGAGCTTATTAACTTCTTAATTCTTGAAAGTTCAGAGTCAAGCGCTTCGCGTGTAGTCGCTTCAAGATTAAGTCGAAGCACCGGCTCGGTATTACTACTGCGGAGACTAATAATCCCCCACGGCATTTTAAGCCACAGACCATCGAGATGAGAAACTTGATCCGCGTCAGATTCATACATTTTTTTCACTGCTGATATAATATCATTTTTATCTTCCACAACAAAATTAACTTCACCGGAATGAAAATATTTCTGATAAGGGCGAATCAATTGACTAAGTGACCGGCCTTCGCGTGAAAGCAGCTGCAAAATATACAGTAGCGACAAATCTGTGGATTCAAGATTATAGATGTCGGCATAATATAAGTGCTGGGAAAGTTCGCTGGCAAAATCCGCCTTCTTTACTGACATCATTTTTTTAATTAAAGCATGTCCAACCATACACATTTCAGTTGTGGCGCCGGCCTTTTCCCAAACTTCCTTTACTACCATGCTAGAACGCAAATCATACAGCATATGGGCGTCACCTTCGTGTGAACGCAAAACTTCGAGACCGACGATAGCGCCGACAATTGACGGATCAACCACATTACCTTTTTCATCAACGAGACCAATACGATCAGCATCGCCATCAAGCGCAAAACCAAAATTTGCGCCCGTCAAAACAACTCTTTTTTGAAGTTCTTTTAAGGTTTCACTTTTAAGCGGATTTGCTTCATGGTTTGGAAAAGTTCCATCCGGCTCAAGATAAAGATAAGTCACTTCAACCGGTAAATGTTTAAGCATTCTTGGAAAGGTGGCACTCGCCATGCCATTGCCGGCATCAATAACTATTTTGAGCGGCTTAATTCCTTCGGGGCGAACTAACTCAAAAATTCTTTCTAAATATTCGCTAAAAACATCACGTGTGGTAATCAAACCCTTTTTTTCCTGACCTATAAAATCATTTTTTTCCACCAAGTCTCGAATTGCTTCCATGCCGTTGTTTTTTCCGACGGGCAAAGCGTTGCCGAGGGTCATTTTAAAACCATTATATTCGGAAGGGTTATGACTTGCAGTAACCATAATTCCACCGGCATATTCAGGAAAATTCGCGCAGGCAAAATTAAAAAGCGGCGTAGTACTAAGACCGATATTTACCACGTCTACTCCTTCATCCTGAATACCTTTCATGATTGCGTCGGCCAAAATCGGACTACTTTCACGCATATCACGGCCAACTACCACCGCTTGCCCGTCACTAAGGTCACCGCCGGAGCGTAAAAAAGTAATAAAAGCGCGTCCCACCCGGTAAGCAAGTTCTTCCGAAAGTTGCCCTTTGACGAGGCCGCGAATGTCGTAAGCTTTAAAAATTTCTGGACTAAATAACATAATATATTCTCTTTGACTCAGAATCTCCATTAGTGTACAATAAAGACGATAATTCAGCAATATTCTATACATATTTAAGGAAAATTTCAAGGGGGTAAATCCCAAATCAAAATATGAATTTACTTGACCGATTTTCCTCTCACCTGCGAGATGTTCTTGCCCGCAGTATTCATCTTGCGGCCGAATTAAAAAATTTAGAGGTTGAACCAATCCACCTCTTTTTTGCTGTCTCTGGCGAACATGGTTCCGTCGCAGCCGAAATTATTAATCGCCTAAAAATTACACCTAAAACTATTGAGCAAGCCCTGCTTAGTTTGCCGGTGCGCAAAACCGATTTACTCCATACTCCACCCCGCACCGTAAAAGAACAAACTCTGACTCCACTTTCTCCAATCACTAAAACGATTTTAGAGAAAGCCATGGCCATTGCCCAAGACAATAATCATAATTATATCGGCACCGAGCATTTATTTAGTGCTCTTGTCGAAGCCGAAGACCCCCTGATTGTCGATGTGCTGCAAGTAAACGCTGTTGACATGGAAGAATTGCTGAAACAACTTGATACGGTGCTTTCTAATGCGACTCACTTCCCTCACCTTACTGAAATAACAGAAGTGGCGAAAAAAATTGAAGACAATGTTGAAAAAAATATTAATCTTGAAGAAGAAATTGCTCCGCTTTCTACGACTCCGCCCAAAGTAAACAAGAAAAAAGAATCGGTTTTAGAATTTTTTGGCACGAACCTCACCAATCAGGCGGTACAAAAAAATATTGATCCGGTCATTGGCAGAGACAACGAAATTGAACGCGTGATTCAAATTCTTTGCCGACGCACAAAAAACAACCCCCTGCTTCTTGGCGAACCAGGTGTGGGCAAAACTGCAATCGTCGAAGGTTTAGCTAAAAAAATTCTCGAAGGCAAAGTGCCGGATATCCTGTTAAATAAAAAAATCTATACGCTCGACATGAGCATGCTTATCGCCGGCACTATTTACCGAGGTGAATTTGAAGCCCGCCTTCGGCAAGTTATTGAAGAAGCTACCAGCAATCCAAATATTATTTTATTTATCGACGAGATTCATAATATTGTCGGCGCCGGATCGAACCAAGGCACCATGGACGCGGCAAATATTTTGAAACCCGCACTATCTCGCGGACTACTCCGCTGTATAGGCGCGACTACTCCGGCAGAATTTAAAAAATATATCGAGCACGACGCCGCCTTGGAACGCCGATTTCAAACGGTTTATGCCAAAGAACCAAACACCGAAGATGCGATAAAAATTTTAAAAGGAATAAAACAAAACTACGAACTTTATCATAAGGTTGGTTTTAGCGATGAAGCAGTTGAGGCCGCAGTGCGACTTTCTGAACGCTATATCACCAACAAATTTTTACCAGACAAAGCAATCGATTTATTAGACGAAACTGCCGCAGCAAAGCGCCTCGGTGTAAAAAGCTCGGCGCGCGACAGTAAACTTTCACGCCTTGAACAGAAAATAGAAATTGTCGTGGCGGCAAAAGAAGCGGCAGCAAGAGAAGATAAATTTGATGAAGCGGTAAAAATGAAAAAAGAAGAAGACAAACTCCGCGCTGAACTCAAAAAAACTGCTTTGGAAAGCAAAAATAAAAAAATTGAGTTAATCGGAGTTGTTACTGAAAAAGATATTTTACTGCAAGTCGCTAAAATTATCGGCACCAAACCAAGCGACCTGCTTCTCGACGATTCATCATCACTAGATAATCTGGAAAAAATGCTTGCCGAACATATTGTCGGACAAGACGAAGCTTTGAAAGATGTCAGCCGGCAAGTTCGACAAGCGAAACTTGGACTCTCCCACCCCGAACGGCCGCTCGCTTCTTTTATGTTCGTGGGTGAAAGCGGAGTCGGCAAAACCGAACTAGCAAAAATTTTAGCCAAAACACTTTATTCGAGTCGTGAATCATTTATCAAACTAGACATGAGCGAATTCAACGAAAGCTTTGGCGTTTCAAAACTACTCGGCTCGCCGGCAGGATATATCGGTTTTAAAGAAGGCAACCAATTTACCGACAAAATTAAAATGAACCCGCACTGCGTAATACTATTTGATGAAATTGATAAAGCGCATCGCGATATCGTAAAACTGCTTTTGCAAATGTTAGAAAACGGTGAAATAACCGACTCAACAGGAAAAACCGTTTCTTTGCGACACTCAATAATTATTCTCACCACCTCCTACGGCGCCGCTGATCTCAAAAAAACTTCCTTCGGCTTCGGCAAGGATTCAACGGACAGTAAAGATGTTCAGGAACGAGCAACTGAAAAATTAAAAGAATATTTTTCACCAGAAGTAATCAACCGCCTTGATAAAATAGTATTCTTCAAACCGCTTTCACGTGAGACCCTGACCCGTTTAGCAGATCTTGAAATAAAAAAATTCAACGAACAACTCACTAATTACAGCACCTCGCTTACCTCAGATGAAAAAGTCCTTGAATGGGTCATCTCCCAATTGCCAGAAACAGGCAGCGGCGCGAGAGCGGTACGACGCTTTGTGCGCGAGCGAGTGGAAAATCTAATGTCAGACATTATTCTTGGTAAAAAAATAAAAAAGCGTTATACGCTTTCCGTAACTGATAATAATTTATCGGTGAAGTAATATGTCGGAGGATGGAGAATACAATTTGGATGAGGGGCCAGAAAAGGATAACTTTGAAGACGAAAGTAATCTGAGTTCCCCTCCACCTGCTGGCAACCCGCGTCAGCAGGATGATATTGCCACCGAAATGGCGAGCTGGCAAAACCCCGCAATCCACAAAGCGGATATTATTGTTGATAAGCCAAGTGGCACGGGCGGCGAACCGAATAAAGTGCCGGAAGGACAAGAAGCGGAGATTGCCAATCAACAACAAATTCAAAGACAGCAGGCCCAAAACCAAGCCATGCTGAGACAATCTGCAAATGCCGGCCTTAACGACTCATCCGGCAAAATAAAAGGCGATCTTTTTTCTGGTGATACAGCAGCAATTTTAAAAACTATTCCCGGGATCGGAGGAAGTTTGTCCGCCTTTAAGGTTTCCGATTTGGGAGGAAGAATTAAAATTTTAAAAAAACTCGATCGTCGTTTAAAAATTGCCAAATCTGGCGCGGCCATTGCCGATGCAACCATAACCTGGGTGGAAGCCTTTACCGCATCCTTACCAATTTTTATCGTGGGCCCTTTAATCATGATACTCATTGCGCCATTTTGGTTATTAATCTTCATGGTTTTTCAGGAAAAAGTACCCCTAGCCCGTTTGTCGAAAGTTGTCTCCAAAGCAACAAAACAAGTTAGTAAGGCTTTGAAACAATATCTGATGGCAGCTCAGGATGAACAACAACGGCAAGAGGCCCAAGAAGAATCTTTAGTTCAACAAGCTCAATTTAATAATTTGCCGGCGGCGAATGAGCCAACGGCTGGCCAAAAAGCTGCTTAATTTTTAAACTATGTCTCCACTTGTCAAAAGATTGGTTTTAATCGGCGGATTAATTTTTATTACCATTGCGATTGGCTGGGCGCTATATTCTGTTTTTAAAAAATCTGAAGTTGGAACAGGAAATAATCAACCCCCAACCGGCGGACAACGAACCGGAGACAACCGTTTCAACCCAGCCGGCAACCGAACTTCTACTGTGGGTACTGGAGGAACCGAAACTGAAACCGGCGGACTACCTACCGCAAATGTTATACCAGGACCAACCGGAAGTAACTATTATCGCCCGGAAAAAGAAACTGTTCTAACAAAAGATTTTGCTTTGTTTCCTTCCGTAGCTACCGCTGGCAGCGTTCGATACCAAAATGGCTCCGATGGAAAATTTTACGGCATTGGCCCGGACGGAAGCGTGCGCGAATTATCAAGTCAGGTCTTTTATAATGTTAAAAATGTTACTTGGAGCAAAGCAACAGACAAAGCGGTCCTAGAATATCCGGATGGTTCAAAAATAATCTATAATTTTGAAACCGACAAACAAGTTTCTTTACCAAAACATTGGGAAGACTTCACTTTCTCTCCAGACGGAAATGAAATAGCAGCCAAGAGCCTCGGTCTCGCGCCAGAAAATCGCTGGCTTATCACTATGAATGATGACGGCACCGGAACAAAATTAATTGAACCGCTCGGTGAAAATGCCAATCGTGTAACCATGGATTGGTCGCCTTCTAAACAAACCGTCGCTTTTTCTCAAACCGGTGAACCTCAGGGAGCCGATCGCCGCGAAGTTTTATTTGTTGGACTCAATGGAGAAAATTTTAAATCGATTGTTGTGGAAGGTCTCGATTTTGCATCACAGTGGTCTCCTTCCGGACAAAAATTACTTTATAGCGTCGATAGCGCCCGAAGTAATTTTAAACCTGAATTGTGGGTAGTTAATTCTTATGGTGACAATATCGGTTCAAGCCGACAAATGCTTCAGCTGAACACCTGGGCCAACAAGTGCACCTTTATGAATGATTCTACCGTGGTATGCGGCGTACCACGCGACTTGCCGGAAGGCGCCGGTATGTCCCCCGCGATTGCCGCGGACACTCCGGACGATTTATATCGCATTGATCTGCGAACCGGCATTCGCACGCCCATTGCACTCGAAAAAAATTATACCATCGACACTATCTCCTTCAACGCCGCAACAAATAAAATTATTTTTTCCGATCACCATTTGACCGGAGCTTTTGAAGTTGGTTTATAAACATTATGTTCTCAAATCAAAAAAAACTTTTCACCGGTCTCGGAATTATTATTTTATTAATTTCTATTTTCCTTGCTTTTGAAATTAAAAAAACTCTTTCAATTTCCACTAAAACTATCGCCGAACCAATCGTTGCAGAAACAGCAACCCCACTCAAAGTTTCTCAAGAAAATCGCGTCCTTGGCGCCGGAGAACTATGGATTGTAACTTATCTTGATTTTAATGATTCAAAATCGAGAAAGCTTTACCAAACTTTGGCTGATTTTGTAAATTCAAACCCAACCAAAGCTCAGTTATTTTTGAAACACACTCCCGTCGCGGGACTCTTTGGTGATAATGCTTTACCTAACAAAGCCGCTTGGTGCGCCCACCAACAAAAAAAACTCCCCCAGTTTATGAACGCTCTACTTGCTGGAAACAATATTAAAGAAAGCGGTCTACGCGCCGCGGCTGCCAGCGCTGAATTAAATATCAATATGTGGTGGACGTGCGCGAATGGTGAAAAAGCAAAAACAGCGGTAAACAAAGATACTGAAGAAGCAATCCAATTAAAACTTGGTAAACCACCGCTAATTTTTATAAATAATAAAAAAATCAGTACCATTCAAGATTTTGACCTAAATGAGTTACTAAATTCGTTGATCGCAGAATAATCCTATGCGCAGAATTTTCGCTAGTTTAACTTTAACAGTTTTCGCTTTTTTGTTTTTCCCTTGGCCGGTTTTAGCTGGATCGTGCCAGTGTCTTGATGTTAATATAAACGATACATCGGCACAGATTCAAACTTGCAGCTTTCCAAGCGGCGCTACTTCCCAACAAGATTGTTCTGTTCATAATAATACGACGGTAAATTCATCCATGCTTTCCGAATGCATTTATTATATTGGCAATAATTGTACAGGAGATAACTCTACCAAAGACCTTATTTCTCAAAATGTCACTTGTACGAGCGACAACGACTGTGGAGCAAAAGCGCTTTTTGCTGGCATTGCAAAATGTATAAATCAAAAATGCTGGTTCGATAATCGCGCGCTTCAGGCTTTTCAAAACGGAACAGTCTTGGGCCGTACCGTAAATTTTACCAAGCCAAAATTAAATATTTCAATTCCTTATGTTGATTTCTCTAAAGCAAGTCTAGATGCCGACGGATTTGTAAATATTCCTTATCTTGCGGAATACTTTGTAGGTGGTTACAAATTTGCTGTCACCGCAGCCAGCATGATCGCAGTTATCGTTATAATTCTAAACGGCTTTAGAATCACCATGTCGGGCGGAGGTGAAGATAGAAATACCGGCATCCAAAATATTACCAAAGCTATAACAGGATTATTTATTCTTTGGAGTTCTTATGCTCTACTTTATACTATTAATCCAGATTTGGTTCAATTTAAAATTTTAAAAGTTCAATATATTAAACCATTACCTAATATTGATGTTATTAAGGAAAGCTTAGCTAGTGGCACAACTGAAACTGGACGAAATGGTGTGCCCATTTTTAAACAATATGATTCACAATGGGGTGCGAATATTTATGGATCATTGGAAAAAGTTTGCGATCCGGTAGCAGATAGTGTCGAAACCACAAAAGAATCAACTGTCTGCTGTACTAATATTCAGGCGGCTGGCTGTGGCCCAACTTCTTTAGCAATGGTATTGGCTTCCTACGGAATAACTGTTTCACCGGCTGAAACAGCAAAGTTTGCCGGCCAACCAGACTTCGGAAGAATATGCAATATCGGTACGAATATTGGCTTAACTATTTCAAAACTTGACCAAAGTCCTTGGCCCACATTTTCAGGTGCCTCAGTAAGCAAAGCAAAAGCATACGAACTGCTCGCAAGTGGATCACCAATAATTTTTTTATGCAAACAATGTACCGGACAAAAAAATGATGGAACCACTAGAACTTACGGGGGTCACTATATGGTTCTTACTCAAATTGACGCAAACGGATTGGTATCTGTAAATGATCCGGCTGGAACCAGTGCTACTGCGATAGTAAACATGACTGACGCACAGCTAGAAAATAATGCTGGTTTTTGGTACGTTCACAAATAGTTATAGCTATGTCAAAAAATTCTCCAACTTATATTTGTAGCAACTGCGACGCTCAATATGTACGCTGGGCCGGACGCTGTTTAGAATGTGGAAAATGGGGAACGATCGCTGAAAGCACCGAAAATTCCGGGACTAAATCTCCTTCGGCGGTAACCAAAGTAGCCGCCGCAAAAACTACCACCCTTTCCCAAATCCAAGGTGAGTCTATCAAGCGTGTTTCTACTTCAATCGGCGAACTAGATCGGGTCCTTGGCGGCGGACTAGTACCGGGCAGTCTAATTCTGATTGGCGGCGAACCGGGTATCGGCAAATCCACTCTTACCATCCAGCTCGCGGCCGCTTGCCCGAGCAGTCTTTTGATTTCCGGAGAAGAATCGGTTTCACAAATTAAACTCCGAGCCGATCGACTAAAAATTACATCTCCCACATTAGAACTACTGAATGAAACAAATGTAGAAAGAATTATTGCGACTATTCTTGAAAAAAAACCAACGGTAGCGATTATTGATTCCATTCAAACTCTTTTTTCATCGGACGCTGAAGGTGAAGCCGGTTCCCCCACTCAAATCCGCGCCACCGCCTCAAAATTACTTGAATCACTTAAGTCGACCAAAACTGCGACTATTATCGTGGGTCATGTGACTAAAGAAGGATCGGTTGCGGGGCCAAAAACTTTAGAACACTTGGTAGACACAGTTATTTATCTTGAAGGCGACCGCCACCACCTTTATCGCATTCTCCGCACGGTAAAAAATCGTTTTGGTTCAACAGACGAAATTGGCGTTTTTCAAATGGAACACAACGGATTAGTTGAAGTTAAAAATCCTTCCGCAGCTTTTTTATCGGAACGCGGTGAAAACCAACCCGGCAATGTGCTCACCTGTCTCATTGAAGGCTCTCGCCCGCTCCTCATCGAGGTTCAGGCCCTGGTCACTAAAACTGCTTTTGGCTATCCAACCCGCAAATCCAGTGGATTTGATTTGAATCGATTACATGTTCTAATCGCCGTTCTTCAAAAGCGTGCCGGATTACAGCTCGAAGGATATGATGTCCATATTAATATTGCCGGTGGACTTACGGCCGATGAACCGGCGGCAGACCTAGCGATTTCGCTCGCGATTGCGAGCGCCTACAAAGACAAAGCGCTTGGCGCTGATCTTTGCGTGTTTGGCGAAGTGGGCCTCGGTGGCGAAGTCCGAACTATCGCTCATTCCGAACGAAGAATTAAAGAATGCGAACAACTCGGATTAAAAAGAATTTTGACCAACTCCGGAAAAAACAAAATTACATCAGCTAAGATAAAAATCCTGGACATCAAAAATATCCAGGAAATAATTAAACATACTTAAATCTACTCTAGATGGAAAGTGGTTTCCCAATCTTTAATTCTTTTTTCAAGTAAAGGAAATTCCGAAAGACGTTTTACAATTGCCTGGGCCGCGGTCCGGGCTTTTTTTATCAGGTCAACATCGGTAATTTTTGCGAGTCGGAGTTGCGTCATGCCGCTCTGCGAAGTGCCATACACCTCACCCGGCCCTCGGAGTTCTAAATCTTTCTCCGCGAGTTCAAACCCATTTTGGTGCGCTTCAAAATATTGTAAACGTTCTTTGGATTTTTGCGTTTCGGTTTCGACAAATAAAAAACAATATGATTGCTCCGCCCCCCGGCCGACCCGGCCGCGAAATTGATGCAATTGAGCGAGGCCAAACCGTTCTGCCCCCTCAATCATCATAATGCTCGCGTTTGGCACATCTACTCCCACTTCAATTACCGAGGTGGAAACTAAAATATCAATTTTACCCTCCTTAAAATCCGCCATTATTTCTTCCTTACTGCGTTCGCCTCCCGGTTTAGATTTAGCCGGCAGTCTGCCGTGTAAATAGGCAACTCGCAATTCAGGAAATATTTTCTCCGATAATTTTTTGTACTCGCTAAGGACTGACTTTTTTTCATCGAGCGGCGTCGCGTTTTCAATGAGCGGACACACTACGAACACCTGGCGTCCTTTGGTAACTTCTTTTTTTATAAAACCATAAGCCGCCTCTCTTTTCCGCGCTTCTACCAATTTTGTCATTACCGGTTTACGGCCGGGCGGCAATTCTTTAATTTGCGAAATATCTAGGTCGCCATAAAGCAACAGGGCGAGCGACCTCGGGATTGGTGTTGCAGTCATGCTAAGGAAATGTGCGCTTTTGCCCCTGTCCTCCGAAGCTTTAGCGGAGGTGGGTTTTTCTTTTATTTCCTTACGCTGAGCAACTCCAAACCGATGCTGTTCATCGACAATAACTAATCCGGCTTTGCCAAACTCCACCCCTTCGGAAAGCAAGGCGTGCGTACCTAAAACTATCTGTGCTTTTCCACCATGAATAACTTCCGTCAAATCTTTTTTTGACAATTCAACTTGCTGATTGTTTTCGTAAAACAAATGACTAGAGCGGGTAAAAAGCGCAACTGAATTATTTGGTAATAATTTTTTTATTGAGGCAAAGTGTTGGGTGGCTAATATTTCGGTTGGTGCCATCATAATTCCCTGAAAACCAGAAAGTACGGTATTATACAAAGCCATTGCTGCGACCACAGTCTTTCCTGAACCGACGTCACCGGAAAGCAATCGGTTCATCGGTTCCCGCCCAGCAATATTTTGCAAAATTTCCCAAGCCGCCACCTTTTGATCTTTGGTTAAAGCAAACGGCAAGCCGGCCACAAATTTCTTTATTTCTTCCTCGTGAAAAGTAAGTTTGGGCGCTTCAATTATTCCCTTTTTTAAACGTAAAAGCTCGGAACGCAACTGAACCAAAAATAATTCATCAAATTTTAATCGTTCGGTCGCAATTTTTATTTCTTCATTATTTTGTGGAAAGTGGACTTCCCTTATTGCCGCATTCAAAGAAACCAAATTGTTTTCAGTTTTTATTTCTTCCGGCAACCAATCCTGGATTGCGACCGCTGCCGGCATGCTCTGTTCAACCAAAAAACGTAATTGTTTTTGAGTGACTCCTTCGGTCAAAGGATACATCGGTACGAGGCGCCCGGTGTGAATAGAGGTTTTGCCGGCTTTTTCATAGGCAGGACTTACAAACTGCGGACCGAGCATGTCGCGCTTCACGGTACCCGATAAAAAAACCTGATCGCCGGAATGTAAATTTTTTATTAAAAATGGCTGATTGAACCAAACAACCCGGATACTGCCGCTTTCGTCGTTGACCAAAGCTTCGGTAATAAACCGACGATTGCGGACCCGGCGGTTGGCGATAAGTTCAATCACCCCTTTTATCGTTACTGACTCACCTTCTTTCAAATTATTTATTTCCGTGACGCGGCTGTAGTCTTCGTAGCGAAATGGAAAGTGATTAAGTAAGTCCTGAACATTAAAAATACCCAGTCGGTGCAGTTTCAGACTGGTGGTCTTTCCTACTTTGTTTAAACTGCTAATCGAGGTATCCAAATTCATACGGGCGGTATTATAACACAAGAATAATAATAAACACCCCATTTTGGGGTGTTTATTATTTGTGCGCTCATTAGGAAATCGAACTCGTCGCTTCGCTCCTCTCACGAAAACCTTCGGGTTTCCGTGAGCCTTCCTCAGCAATGCGGGGAAATACTTTCCCCGCCACCCCTTGGTTCGACTCCTGGTCAACAAATAACAAACACCCCAGAAATGGGGTGTTTGTTATTTGTGCGCTCATTAGGAGTCGAACCTAAATTTTCGGCTTCGCAGGCCAATGTCCTATCCATTGAACGATGAGCGCATTTTGACGTTAAAAAAACATCATCCTTAAACTGGGGCCTGCCCGCATTGCTACGCAAAGCGTTGCAGGCGGGCCAAGTATAACATACCTACGGCCGAAATTCAAGGGATGATTGTTTAACACTAGTGAATTTTCAATAATCTGGCTAATCGATCGGAAAGTGGCTCTTCTTCGTGCTCGGTTTCTTCCGACAAAAATTGTTTTATATAATCACGGATCGGGCGCGGGTCATAATCAAGAAGTGGAATTTTCATTCGAAACTTTACAACATTTTTCATTCGAAAATATAAATTTTTTACATTTCCGGCCGGATTATAAATAATCCAAAACCCCAAAAGCTCACTAAAGCGATAAAATCTTTTTCCAATAATAATGCCTGTTTCGGTAATTGCAAAATATACTTCTAGGGGTGGTTGCATCTCATGCAAATAAAGAACAATACCGAATAAAATAATTACTAACGCAAACAAATAATTTGCCGTAAATAGCGCGTACACCACGAGTAGCACCCCAAACAATAAAGCAAAAATGTACCAGCGTTTACTGCGGTCATATTCTTCGTATTCTTTTATCAGCCATTCAAAAACAACATTACCGGTATTTACTGTTTCTTTTGTGAGATCTTTGGGCATATTTTTAACAAGCGTGGATGATACTGGATTTGAACCAGTGGCCTTTGCAATGTGAATGCAACGCTCTAACCAGCTGAGCTAATCATCCGTTTCAGCAGGATTTTTCACTTCTCTCCTATCGCTAACATCATATCATTAAAAACTTAAGAAATCAAGATTGAAAATTATTCGGCTTCATGATACAATGATCAATAGAAATGCTCTCCGAATGATTAGTGACTATGGAACGCCGACCTATAAACATGCTTAATTCTCTCCAGCCGGAACAACAGAAAGTACCGGTGGAAAAAATAGAAAAAAGACGATCCGTCTTTTTTTGGGTTTTTATTGTCGTTTCCCTAATTATCGGCTCTTTACTCATACGTAATATAGTAAAAAGTCGGGAAACGGATATTACCACCACTCTCACTCCGCGTAAAATCGGTTTTTTTGACACTGTTAAAAATTTTATCTTTCGCCCCAACAATATTCTGATCGGTCAAAACGAAGATCGAATTAACATTCTCTTGCTCGGTGTTGGCGGGCCCGGCCACGACGGACCATACTTAAGCGATACAAACATTATTGTTAGCATCAAACCTAGCACTAACGAAATCGCGCTTATCTCAGTACCACGGGATCTGGCAGCAAAGGTAGGCAATCACGGCTGGCGCAAGATTAATGGTGCTGATGCTTTTGGCGAAGCCGAACAACCGGGCGCGGGCGGAGATTATGCCAGAAAAGTTTTTGAAGAAAATTTTAACATCAAAATTCCCTATTATATTCGGGTTGATTTTACCGCCTTTGAAGACATAATCAACAGCGTCGGCGGAATTACCGTAAACGTACCAAATTCTTTTACGGACTCGGCCTACCCAGGAAAAAATTTTTCATTCCAAACTATCAGCTTTGTTTCCGGCGTTCAAACCATGAACGGTGATGACGCGTTAAAATACGCTCGCTCGCGTCATGGCAACAACGGTGAAGGATCGGACTTTGCGAGAGCTCGTCGTCAACAACTTATTTTAGAAGCACTCAAAGAAAAAATGCTTTCCCTTGGCACCTACGCAAACCCAAACCGGCTTCAAGAAATATATTCTTCACTCGCATCTCACGTCAACACCAATTTTAATTTTGCTGAAATGGCCTATCTCGCTTCATTCGCGAATGATATTTCCGGCAGCCGTCGCCTAGTACTTGATAGCGCGCCAGGCGGATATTTAATAAATACGACCGGTGAAAATGGCGCTTTTATTCTCTCCCCTAAAACTGGCAACTTTGATTCTATTAACTCTGCGATTGCCAACATTTTTTCAACACCTGGCGACAATGTACCAATCGCCTCGAATATTCCAACAACTGTTTCAGAACCAATCCACTCTTCTCCAGTAGCTGCCACTTCCTCAGCCAATTTAAAAATCGAAGTAGAAAATGGTACTTGGATCCCAGGCCTCGCTGCTAGAATCCAGAAAAAGTTGCAAGATAAAGGATTTGAGGTTATTATGGTCGGTAACAGCCTAAAAAGGCCAATTGAAAGAACTGTCATATATATCCTGAATAATCAGGTAAACGCTAGTTCGGTAGCAGGTTTATCTAGTCTGCTCAAGGCTGCAAACACCAATACTCTACCGGAATGGCTCGCAGATTCTTATGACAATCCAAAAACCCCAGAAGACGAAACTGGTATGAAATATAATAAAGACGCCGATATACTTATAATTCTCGGCACTGATACTAAAGAATAATATGTCCACTCCCGCAAAAATAGTTGAAAAAAATTTACCAGTAGTTGCGCTCGTCGGCCGGGTCAATGTCGGCAAATCGACTTTGTTCAATAAAATCATTGAACAGAACCTAGCAATGGTTTCGGATATTCCCGGCACCACCCGCACCCGCAACATCGCCGTTGCTTCTTGGCGCGGCAAACAATTTCGCCTGGTTGATACCGGTGGTCTTACTTTTTCCGAAGATGTACCACTCGAAGATGATATTATTAAACAAACCGAACTCGCTATCGCTGAGGCAGATCTGATTGTTTTCGTAACCGATATTGAAAACGGACTTCTTCCCCAAGAAGTTGAAATTGCCAAACGCCTCCGCACCAAAGCAAAAAACAAACCCCTAATTTTCGTCGCTAACAAAGCTGACGGAGTTCAATCTCACAACAAAGTTCATGACCGTGAATGGCGCAAGCTCGGCCTTGGCGTACCCCTGCCTATTTCCGCAACTAGCGGAGCGAATCTTGGCGATCTCTTAGATCTTGTCTATAAAGGTCTTGGCAAAGCCAAACGCCGCCCAAAAAAATACGACGAAGAAAAACCAATCAAAGTTGCCATCATGGGCCGGCCAAATGTCGGTAAGTCTTCTTTGTTTAATAAACTTATCGGCGAAGAAAGAGTAATTGTAAACCCACTCGCCCATACTACCCGTGAACCTCATGACATTTTAGTTTCCGAAGGAAGCACCTTTATTCAATTTGTAGATACGGCCGGTATCAGACGAAAAGCAAAAGTCAGCGGCGAACTAGAACGCCTTGGTATCGCCAAAAGTATCGCAACCATCAATAAATGTGATGTAGTACTATTAGTGCTTGACGCGACTGAACCGGTTACCGATCAAGACCAACAGCTGGCCGGACTTTTGCGCGAACACACTCGCAGTGTAATTATCGTAATTAACAAATGGGATCTCGCCCAAGACAACAGCGACGAGTTTAGAAATAATGTTAAAAAAGATATTTACGCTTCTTTCCCCCACCTCAGTTTTGCGCCGATCGTTTTCACCAGCTCCAAAACTGAATACCGAGTTCACCAAATTTTTCCTTTAATCAAACAAGCCTGGGAGGGGCGTCAAATTGTTATTTCCGATGAAGTGCTCGCGGATTTTTTGAAACGAGTTACAAAAAAACGCCTTCCGACCAAAGATCGCGGCGTTCGACATCCGCGCGTAATTTCCATGTCACAAATTGGTTTCAACCCCCCAATGTTTGAACTTCTTATCAAATCCAACACTTCCCTTCACATTTCCTATGTTCATTATCTAAACAACCGCTTGCGTGAAGAATTTGGTTTTTTTGCGACGCCGATTGTCATGAAAATGACCAAGCTTAAACATCACATGTCTACTTAGCATTTGCCTATGAAAATAATTGTTGGCCTCGGAAATCCAGGAATAAACTACGAAAAAACCCGTCACAATGTAGGTTTTATGGCGATTGACCGAATCCAAAGCGCTTTTGATTTACCGAATTTTTCTGTCAACAAAAAATTGCATGCTGCAGTTTCAAAAGGGAAAATCGGCCGCACCATAGTAGTACTTCTAAAACCGGAAACTTTTATGAATGATTCGGGTGTGTCAGTAGCAGCCGCTCTGAGTTTTTTCAAAACAACAATCGACAATCTTATTGTAATTCATGATGATAAAGACATTGTTCTCGGCGAAACCCGTGTTCAAGTCGGGCGGGGCGATGCCGGACACAATGGCGTAAAATCAATTATTGAAAAAATCGGTACCAAAGATTTTCGCCGACTCCGCATTGGCATTGAGCCGGAAGATGAAATAATTCTTGATACTGCCGATTTTGTCTTGCGCCGATTTTCATCCGATGAAACAAAAAAACTAAACAAAGTACTTGATAATGTTACCGTCGAAATAAAAGAATTCGTTTAAACCAAGGAGGACATGAATTACGCAGCCGCTATCTGCTACTTCCCCAAAATAACTTATGTACGGGCTCGTAACCTCCTGACCCGTTTTTCTGATCCTCAAACCGCTTTTTTTGCTGAGTTAGATGATTTAGTGCAGGTAGGTTTTAGCGAAACAATCGCGCACGAATTCATGATTTGGCGAGAAAAAATAAGCGTCGAAAAAATAACTGAAGATCTTGCCAGCTCCAAAATCCAAACTGTTTCTATTTTTGACGATACCTATCCAATACTGCTTAAAGAAATTACCGACCCGCCGCCGGTTCTTTTTTTTCGCGGCAATTTGCCAGATTCAAATAAACCATCAGTAAGCGTTGTCGGCACCAGGCGCTGTAGTATTTACGGCAAACAAATTACCCGAGATATTTCTAGTGAGCTTGCTGAAAATGGTGTCGTGATTGTGAGCGGGCTTGCTCTTGGCATTGATGGCATTGCTCACGAAGCAACTCTTGCTAAAAATGGTATCACCGTCGCCGTGCTCGGCTCCGGAGTGGATCGGCGCCATGTTTACCCAAGCGCTCACCAACCGCTTGCTGAAAGAATTATTGAAAATGGCGGCGCTATTATTTCCGAATATCCGCCAAATTTTGAACCGACCCAATATTCTTTCCCCGCCCGCAATCGAATTATTGCCGGGCTTACCATGGGCACAATTATTACCGAGGCGCCTCTATCGAGCGGCGCCCTTATTACCGCCGAACGCTGTCTTGATTACAACCGCGATATTTTCGCAGTTCCACATCCGGTAACTTCGATCCAAGGAGCGGGCGGTAATAAACTTTTAAAAAAGGGCGCAATTCTAGTTACTGAAGCTTCCGATATTTTGGAGGCCCTCGAAATACAAACCAATTTTCGCAATTCGGGTGTTACCAAAAACAAACCAACCATACCAACCAACCCCCAAGAAGCATCAATATTTTCATTGCTTGAAACCGGCCCTAAACACGTTGATGAAATCATCAAAGAATCCGGTCTTGAGAGCAGTAAAGTGATGGGAACCCTGACAATTCTTGAAATGAGCGGAAAAGTCGTGAACAACGGTGGAATGACCTATGTTTTGCGTTAAAAGCGCTAATTTGGCCCAAAAATTGACAAATTCGTGCCCTTGAGGTAATCTCTAAGGCGACTATATATAATGAATGGAAGAATCAACATATCTTCTGTTTAAACCCATAGCCTATGAAAAAACTAGTCATTGTCGAGTCCCCCACCAAAGCTAAAACCATTGCTAAGTTTCTTGGTAAAGATTACATTATCAAGTCTTCTTATGGTCATTTGCGTGATTTGCCAAAAAGCAAAATCGGCATTGATGTAGAAAATGGCTTTACCCCTCAATATGTGGTTAGCAAAGAAAAAGCTAAAACAGTTCTCGAACTAAAAACTGCCGCTAAAAAAACCGGCGAAATATTATTCGCAACTGATGAGGACCGTGAAGGAGAAGCTATCTCTTGGCACCTCGCTCATATTCTTGGCATCGACCCAAAAGAAGCCAAACGCATTACTTTTCATGAAATTACTAAGTCGGCGATTTTACACGCGATTGAAAATCCGCGCCATCTTGATTTACATTTGGTCGATGCCCAACAGGCTCGCCGAATACTTGACCGCTTAGTAGGTTATAACTTATCACCATTTTTGTGGCGCAAAGTTACCAAAGGTCTTTCCGCCGGTCGTGTTCAATCGGTAGCAGTGCGCCTTGTGGTTGAACGTGAACGCGAAATAAAAGCCTTTAAGCCAGATGAATACTGGTCCCTGGAAGGATTGTTTTCAACAACTGAAAAAGAAGAATTTCTCGCAAAGCTAAACAGCATCAACGGAAAAAAATTGGATAAACTGGATTTGAATAACCAACCCCAAATAGATGAGATTGTAAAATCACTTCAAAAATCTACTTACAAAATAACTAGCGTTGAAAAAAAACAAACTTCCCGCTCCCCCCTTCCTCCTTTTACTACTTCTACCCTACAGCAAGAAGCCAACCACGTACTTGGATTTTCGGCTAAGCAAACCATGCGCCTAGCTCAACAGCTTTACGAAGGTGTGGATATTGGCTCCGAAGGATCGGTCGGTCTTATTACCTACATGCGTACCGATGCGGTAAACCTGTCGGAAAAATTTCTCGGCGATGCCAAACAAATAATTGGAGAAAAATTTGGCAAAGAATATCAAATTGATGCACCACGCGCTTTCAAAAATAAAAGCAAAGGTGCCCAAGAAGCGCACGAAGCAATTCGCCCTACCGAAGCCAGCCGGATGCCAGATGAAATACAAGATTTTCTTGATCGCAACCAATACAAACTTTATAATTTAATCTGGCGCCGCGCCGTTGCCACCCAAATGGCCACCGCCGAACTAGATTCGCTTAGCGTTGATATTGAAAGCGACAACAAATACAACTTCCACGCGACCGGCCAAACCATTGTTTTCGACGGCTTCTTAAAATTATTTCCGGACAAGAGCAAAGAAACTATTTTGCCAAATTTGAAGGAAAATGAAAAAGTAGACTGCAAAGAACTTCGTCCAGAACAACATTTTACCGAACCGCCGGCCCGTTATTCCGATGCAACCTTGGTAAAAATTCTTGAAGAATACGGCATTGGCCGACCTTCCACCTACGCTCCAACCATCGCGACCATTGAAGACCGCGGTTACATTGAACGCGACGAAAGAAAGCGTTTATTGCCGAAAGAGATTGCCTATCTCGTGAATGATCTTTTGGTTGAACACTTCCCGCAAATTGTCGACTACGAATTTACCGCGCTCATGGAAGAAAATCTCGATGCGATTGCGCGCGGCGAAAAAGATTGGCAACCAATCATCTCCTCTTTCTACCACCCCTTCAAAGAAAACCTAGATGCCAAAGATGAACAAATAAATAAAAAAGATATTACGGAAGAAAAATCTGATGAGGTTTGTAACAAGTGCGGAAAACCGATGGTAATTAAATTTGGCCGATTTGGTAAATTTTTTGCCTGTACCGGATACCCAGAATGTAAAAATACCAAACCCTTGCCGGGCGATACGCGCGGCGCGGCGGCAGCACCGGTGCCAACCGATGAAAAATGTCCAAATTGCGGCGAACCGATGATGCGTCGAATGGGACGGTTTGGCGCGTTCCTCGGCTGTTCGGCTTATCCGAAATGTAAAACGATAAAAAATATTGATGTTAAATTAGACATGAAATGCCCGAAATGTGGAACTGGTGATGTCGTTGAAAGACGCAGCAAGCGCGGAAAAATGTTTTACGGCTGTAATAACTACCCAAATTGTGACTTTGCCCTCTGGAATAAACCCAACGGCGAATTTTGTCCAAATTGTAAATCTGCCTTAACTTTTGGTGCAAAAAACACCATTAACTGCAGTAATAAAGAATGTGGCTTCTCAAAAGCGGCACCAGATGTTTAAACGGTTTGCCAAGCATCAAAGGACGGGTTATAATTAAAAATAACCCGTTTTTTTATGCCCGAACGAATAATCATTCCCCCAAACCTGACAATTAACAACATTATTGAAGGTTTGAAACACTACGTAAGCCCTACTGATATAGAAGTGGTTAAGTTTGCATATGAAACTGCGGAACGCGCCCACCTCGGTCAAACCAGAAAATCTGGTGAACCATATATTATTCACCCCCTCGCAACCGCATATATTTTAACTTTAATGCGTATCGATGTTTCAATTGTGGCGGCCGCGCTTTTACACGATGTACCCGAAGACACAGCGGTAACGATTGAAGAAATAGAAAAAGATTTTGGGCCGGATATCGCCTCCATGATCCGCGGCATTACCAAACTCGGCAAACTAAAATATCGAGGTACCGAACGCTATATTGAAAACCTCCGCAAAATGTTCGTCGCGATGGCCGAAGATGTGCGAGTAATGATTATAAAATTTGCCGATCGCGTACATAACCTAATGACCTTGGACAATCTTGAAGAAAAAAAACGCAACCGCATCGCCCTAGAAAGCATTGAAATCTACGCTCCAATTGCCCATCGCCTGGGCATGGGTGAGTTCAAAGCACTGCTTGAAGACTTGTCTTTTCCGTACGCTTTTCCAAAAGAATACGAACGGGCAAAAAAAATCCGTGATAAAATTTTTAGTGAAGGAGAAGAATATATCACAAGAGTATTGCAATTTATTCGTGAAGAACTAAAATCAGCCGGCATTAACTATCTTGATGCTCATGGCCGCAAAAAACAATTATTTAGTTTTTACGAAAAACTTATTAAAAAAGATTGGGAGACTGAAAAAATTTATGATATCGTCGCGCTTCGTATTATTGTACAAGATATCGCCGACTGTTATGCAACCCTTGGTGTAATTCACAAACTATGGCGCCCAGTAAAAGGGCGAATTAAAGACTATATCGCGCAACCGAAACCAAACGGCTATTCATCTCTGCACACTACGGTGTTCGGTTTAGACGGCAGAATGATTGAGTTTCAGATTCGCACCCAACAGATGCACTATGAAGCAGAGTTTGGTGTCGCCGCGCATTGGCTTTATGACGAACGCGGAACAAAGCTTCCGGCGAAAGATATTATTTGGGCCAAACAACTAGCCGACCTGCAAAAAGAAGTTTTGCAGAACTTAACTGATCTTGAAATGTTGAAGGTAGATTTTTTTAGAAATCGCATTTTTACTTTCACACCAAAGGGCGACGTTATTGATCTGCCCGAAGATGCAACACCAGTTGATTTTGCTTATGCCGTCCATTCCGATATCGGCAACCATTGTACTGGGGCGAAAGTTAATGATCAAATGGTAAACCTTGAAACCCCCTTACGAAGTGGCGATGTGGTAGAAATATTAGTCGATAAAAATCGCAAGGGTCCGAGCACCGATTGGTTAAAAACTGTTAAGACCCACCAAGCCCGCTCGCAAATAAAAAATAAACAGCGTTCACCTATCAATTCTTTCGTTAATCTGATTCTTCCCAGAAAAAAATAAACGAAGCATTTTCAGCTTCGTTTTTTTATTACAATTAAATTTTTTAATCCACGATTTTCCTGACAATTTCTGCTAATTCATCCTTTGAGAAAAAGTGAATAGTGATTGTGCCGCTTTCGCCTTTTTGAGACAAAGAAACTTTCGTTCCAAGCGCCCCTCGTAATTCTTCCTCAACATATAAAGCATTTGGGTCGCGCCGTACTCCCTTGCCTTTTTTATCTCGAACTTTTTGTTCCAGTTCCCGAACCGTTATTTTTTCTCCAAGCATTGACTGCAACATTTCTAACTGTTCAGCTTGATTAGACATGCCAAGAAGAGCCCGCGCCTGACCCATTGAAATCTTTTTCTCAACCAAGGCATTTTGCGCTTCCTCCGGCAAAGTTAATAAACGGACAGTATTCGCAATTGCTGGTCTACTTTTGCCGACTTTCTCCGCAACATCCTGCTGGGTCAGACCAAATTCTTCAATCAAACGTTGAAAGGCAAAGGCTTCTTCAAGCGGATTAAGCTCCGAACGTTGGATATTTTCAATGAGGGCCACTTCAAGCTGTTCTTCGTTTTCTAAAACTTTAACAATGGCTGGAATAGTCGGTAAACTAAGTAATTTTGCCGCTCGATATCTTCTTTCACCGGCAACCAGTGTATAGCCGCCATCAGTTTTTTCGGCAACCAAGATTGGCTGTAAGACGCCATGTAATTTAATTGAATCTGCGAGCTCCTTTAGTTCATCAGTATTAAAACTGCGCCTAGGTTGATCTGGATTTGGAAAAATTTCTGACAGTGGAATCAGCCAAACACGTTCACTTTTTCCGGTCACACCTTCACTACCGGCGGTTAAAGCATTTTTTTTACGGCCGGTGGTAGGTGTAAGAATCGCCCCCAGGCCTCTTCCCATGGACATATTAAAATAGTTGTCGCCTTAGGCGATATCGCCATTGGCGGAAAAATAATCTAAAATTTCTTTTGATAATCGTTCATACGCTCTCGCCCCTTTTCCGGCTGGCTCATAATGAAAAATACTTTTACCAAAACTGGGTGCTTCAGCGAGGCGCACGGTCCGCGGTATTACCGAACGAAAAATATTATTCGGAAAATATTTGTAAAGTTCCTGCATTACTTCCTCCGATAATCTATTACGACCATCGTACATGGTCAAAACCGCGCCTAAAATCTGCAACTCAGGTTTAATATTTTCTCTAACCAAATCAATCGTGCGAAGCAGTTGGCCAAGTCCTTCTAGCGCATAATATTCGGCCTGCACCGGAATTAAAATTTTATCCGCGGCAACAAGACCGTTCAAAGTAAGAATACCAAGCGACGGTGGCGAATCGATAATAATATAATCGTAAGCGTGTTTTACTTCGTTTAAAATATCCAAAAGTTTTGTTTCCCTTCCTTCCACATTAACTAGCTCAACATTTGCACCGGCAAGATCCGGTGTGGAAGGTACAACTCGTAGACCGGCGTGAGCGGTATTTTGAACAACATCGTGCAAACGATGTTCTAAAACTAAAGCATGATAAAGCCCTTTTTCTAGCTCTTGATTTTTAATTCCGAGACCAGAAGTAGCATTGCCTTGTGGATCAAGATCAACGAGTAAAACAAACTTACCGGTCTCAGAAAGAGCAGCGGCGAGGTTCAGGGCGGTGGTAGTTTTTCCTACTCCGCCTTTTTGATTAACTACCGAAATAATGACTGACATAAGCGAAAATTTGTACTTCAATATAATATCATAGAATTGACAATTTACCAATATTCGGGTAGAATTAGCGTTATATTATAGGCCGCGATGGCGGAATTGGTAGACGCACACGACTCAAAATCGTGCGGAGAAATCCATGAGAGTTCGATTCTCTCTCGCGGCACATCTAAAATTCACAAAATGTCGTCCTCTGAAGCGTATAAAAATTTTTTTAAATTAGCTACTCTTCCCTTTTTAGTTTATTTTACCAACGATCTGGTCTGCCGGTTCTTTTTTCCTACTTACGTAAAATACGGTATTGATACCTATTTTCATTTTGCGGGCGGACTTAGTATTGCTTACACCACAAATTACTTTTTCATCTTGCTCGAGAAGGCAAAATTTATTGAAATAAAAAGAAAGCTCGCTAGAGCTTTCCTCATTATTTCAACTGTTGCTTTTGTCGCCGTACTTTGGGAAGTTTACGAATTTGTTTGGGATCTTAGTTTCGGCACACATTTCCAACCTAGCAATTTCGATACCATGAAAGATCTAATTATGGGAACACTTGGTGGCATCTCATTTTGCTTAATATTTTTACGGACGAAGGCGACCGATGGTGCGCGGGAACGGAATGCACTCACGGATATGCTCAGTACCAGTAATCCAGCGTACAACCCGCTCGAGTCCGATTCCGAAACCAGAATGCGGGACTGACCCATAACGACGAATATCCAAATACCATTCATACTCGGCCTGGTTTAAACCTTCGTGCTTCATTCTTTCTATTATCACATCAACATTTTCTTCTCTTTGGCTGCCGCCGATAATTTCACCAGCGCCTTCGGTTGCTATCAAATCATCATTTAACGCCAGTTTATTTTCCTTATCTAATTTCATGTAAAACGGCTTTATTTCTTTAGGCCATTTTTCAATAAACACCGGTACTTCACTGTCTTTGGTCAGAATCCCCTCATCGTCATTACCTAAATCTTCACCATATTTAATGTCTGATCCCAGTTCATTTAATTTTTTAATTGCCGCATCGTACGAATATCGTGTAAACGGCGCGTCGGCTTTTTTTAGTTTTTCCAAATCACGCTCCAAAATTGCAAGCTCCTCCAAACAATGTTCAAGAGCATAACGAATAATATGCCGCACTAGTCCTTCTTGAATTTTTAAATTTTCATCATGTTCAACAAATGCCGCCTCAGCGTCCATCATCCAAAACTCCGTGAGATGTCTTTTGGTTTTGCTTTTCTCGGCTCTAAACACCGGTCCGAAATCGTAACAACGGCCAACCGATGCAATCGCCGCTTCAATATATAGCTGTCCCGACTGCGAAAGATAGGCAGTGCCAAGATCAAAATACGGTACCGGAAACAATGTCGTTGTACCCTCACAGGCGTTGGGAGTAAAAACCGGCGAATCAACCTTAATAAAATTTTCTTGATGCAAATATTCATTGATAGCCGAAATCACCGCATCACGAACCCGAAGTATCGCCCACTGGCGCTTACTGCGGAGCCAAAGATGCCGGTGATCCATCAAGAAATCCGGTCCATGATCTTTTTTGGCGATTGGATATTCACTCGCCTGTTGAACGATCGAAAAATCCGTTATTTGTAATTCAAAAACATTTTCTCGCTTGGGATGTTTTGCGACTATCCCTTTTAAAATAACCGACGATTCCTGAGTTACCGCTTCTACTTTTTGCCAAGCCATTTCCGCGAGGGTGGACTTATTTGCTACGGCCTGAATCCAACCGGAACCATCGCGAATTTCGAGAAAGGCAATAGGACCGGAGGAACGCTTGTTGTATAACCAACCGGCAATTTCAACTTCCTTACCAATGTTATTTTTAAACTCTTTTATATATGTTTTCATACATTTTTACAAACCTTTTTTATTTTTCGATTATACTCTTTTTGGCTTAAATTAGCAAATATTCTGTCCTTAGAATAAACCAACCGGCAAAACAATCTTTACACTCAAATGATAACTAGCATAAGAAAAAATGCATTTAGATACTAACTCTTTTTCTAACTTAGACAAATTATCCTCGCCAACTTCTTTCCACGACTCGGTAAAAACCGATCGAAGTTTTTTTAATAATTTTACTGATAATATTACCCCTGTTGATTTATTTATTTCCGCGCAAATATCACAAACTATTCCTCCCTCCGCAGCAGCAAATAATATTTTTTTAAATTTCGTTTTTCCACAAACTGAACAACGGGCTAAAACCGGGGTAAACCCAAGAAAACAAGTTACCCTGCCAACAAACGCTGCCGGCAATAAATATGAAACTTTTTCCGCTTTATTTAAATATTTTAAAAATGAATGAAGAAGTTTAAAAATATTTTGATCACGCTCCCCGACGCGTACAATTTTGTTTACTAAAGACAAGACAAGATTAGCGCTAATTAATTTTTCTACCTCAGTCCTAATTAAAGGATAATTCTCAACAACAAACGCCTTAGTAACATACGAATAATTTTTGCCGGGGACAATTTCGATATCCAAAAGCGAAAACGGCTCCAAGGCAGGAGCGTTTTTAGAAATTATTTTTTTTACTCCCCGTGCCACCGGTTCAATTTTGCCGGCTTCTTTGGTATAAAACGAAATAATCTGATCATTTTCGCGGAAATCCCGCCTTTGAAGCGTGATGGCGAGCATATTATCTTCCTTTATTTTTATTTCTCTGTAAATAACCCTCGAGTAATATCATGGCGGATTTTTCATCGCGACTTACCCCATCGCCCATCGCATCTGCGCCTTGAGAAGAAAATCTTTCATCAAAATATTCAATCGGTATTGAAATATTTTTTTGAAGTTCAAAAACAAATTTTTTAACTTTTTCCGTATTGGCATTTTCTTTGCCATTTCGGTCAAATGGAAATCCAACCACAATTTGATTCAACCGTTCTTTTTGAATTATTTCCGATAATTCTTTTATTTTTTCACGCAAGGTTGCTTTCTCGATAAGACCAAATGGTAAAACCACCCCAAGATTTGTATCTACCCAGGCTAATCCAACTCTTTTGGAACCATAATCAATGGCGAGAATATTCATGTCTTATTCTTAATATTTTAATTCTTGTGGACGACGAGTTGCGACAATATTACCAGTTTCAGTAATTACAACCGTATGCTCAAAATGAGCGGATAAAGAGTCATCAGCCATTTTTATCGTCCAGCCGTCCTTCATAGTTTCAATACGCCAATCTCCTAGCGATATCATTGGCTCAATCGCTATTACCATACCGGGCTCAAGTTTTATGGATTCGAGTTTTTTATCATAATAGTTGGGTACAAACGGATCCTCGTGAACAGCGTGACCGACACCGTGCCCCACCAAATCTCTAACCACGCCATATTTACCTTGTGATTTTACATATGATTCAACCGCTTTTCCAATACTTGCAACCGAGTTTCCTGGCTTCGCCGCGGCAATTCCTCTTTCGAGCGCCTCCTTCGTAACCGCCATTAATTTCTGCGTTCTTTCCGGAATATTTCCAATCGCGACAGTGATTGCCGTATCCGTAATAACGCCGCCTTTTTTATTCGGCCATAACATGCCAACATCAATAGTAAAAATATCCCCGTCCTTAAGTAAGGTAGTTTTTCTCGGTATTCCATGGACCAATTCATGATTTAAAGACGCACAAATAGTAGCCGGAAAGGGACGGTCTGAAACATGAGTTTTGTAACCCTTGAATACCGGATTACCGCCGGCTTTTCTTATCAGTTTTTCCGCCTCTTTGTCTACTTCAAGAGTAGAAATGCCGATACGACAAATTCCAGCGAGTTGTTCCAAAATCTCACCCATCCGTTTGCCACTTTCTATTAAATTTTTTATGTCTTCCGGCGATTTAAATTTCATACGTGCTTTCTTACTTTATTACACTCTCAATTTCTTTTGTCACATCAGTTATTGATTTAGTTCCGTCTACCATAACCCAAACACCCAGCGACTGGTAGTATTTTCGAAGTGGTTCAATAGCGATATTACCCTGATCCTTAACACGATTTTTAATTGTTTCCGGATTATCATCAGAGCGTCTAACAAGCTTACCTCCACATTTAGAACAACTTTCTTCCTCGCTGCTAACGGTAACAATTTTTCCACACGAGCTACAAATCTTGCGGCTGGAAAGACGGCGAAAAGATTCTTCATCCGGTATTGCGACTTCAATCACTACCGTTTCACCTGTTAAATTATGAGCGTTAAAATATTTCTGATACTCTTTTGCCTGGTCAAGAGTGCGAATCGCACCATCCAAAACTACTCCTTTATTTTCTCTCAAGGACTTATCAATCTCTTTAAAAACTAAATCATAAATCATTTCATTTGGAGCGAGCAGGCCCTGTTTAGTGATTTTTTCAAACAGAACTTTTTCTGCTTCCGAAAGATTGGGACTGACTGCCTTAGCCCGAAGCAAATCTCCGGTAGACAGGTGCTTATAACCAAATCTCAATGATAATTTATCTGCCTGAGTACCCTTTCCAGAACCGGGAGCGCCGAGAAAAATAATAATCTTTTTCATGAAAAACAATTAGAAATACTAACGTAGTTTAGCAAACATTACCCTTTTCTTCAAGATGACAAATAAAAAACCCTCCGCAGATGCGAAGGGTTTAAATTTCGAGATTTATATGGTGTCGTACTCGTGCATGGTCATTTGTGACTGAATTTGCTTTGCGGTTTCAATCGCTACTGCAACCACGATTAAGAGGCTAGTACCGCCAATTCGCATGCTGGAAGTCCCTAGCCCACCTTTGGCAAGAAGCGGTAAAATCGCGATTACACCAAGGAAGATTGCACCGGCCAAATTAATACGATTCATGGTTTGAGCCAGATAATTTTCAGTTTCTTTGCCCGGTCTGATACCAGGAATAAAACCGCCTTGCTTCTGCAGATTTTCAGCAATTTTCTGTGGTTGAAATACTACTGAAGTATAGAAATATGTAAAACCAAAAATCAATAGAAAATATACAACATTGTAGAATGTTCCGTTTTGAAATAGGCGGATAGTTCCGGTCGCGGCATTTCGTAAAAATGCGGAATTAGCATTTACAAAAAACTGTGAAATCATGGATGGAAAAAGCATGATTGAAACAGCAAAAATGATTGGGATAACACCAGCCATATTTACCCGGAATGGCAAATGACTAGTAGTACCGCCAAAAACTTTACTGCCTCGCACCTGCTTGGCGTAACTGACCGGAATATCACGCTGACCTTCGGAGATAAATACTACCCCAACAACAGTGAGAAGCGCGGCAAAGATAAACAAAACGTAAGAATAAAATTGAGACGGATCGTAGTTTAAGGCGACATTTCTAACCGCCGCTGGTATACCGCTGATAATACCGGCAAAAATGATAAGCGAAGTACCGTTTCCAACCTTTCGTTCCGTAATAAGTTCACCAATCCATACCAAAAACATTGTACCAGCAGTCACTGTCATTATAATAGTAATAATGCGAATCGGAGTAAGATTCATGAGTACTGCCTGAGAAGAATTGTTTAAAAGTTTAATCATGGCGTAGGCCTGCAAAAAAGACAGCGGCACGGTGAGCCAGCGGGTATACATGTTAATTCTTTGTTGTCCGCTTTCCCCTTCTTTGGAAAGCTCCTCAAGCGAAGGAACAATCATGGTAAGAAGCTGGAAGATAATGGAAGCTGTAATATATGGACCCACCGCAAGCATGACGATAGAAAAAGTCTGCATGGTACCGCCAGATAAAACGTTCAAAAGACCAAGAATCTGATTTCCGGCTAAATATGCTTTTAAGTTTTCAACATTTACCCCTGGGATTGGAATATGAGCTACCAGGCGTGTAATAACAAGGAGACCAAGGACAATTAGAACATTGTTTCTAACATCCTTTACTTTCCAAATTCTGGAGAATTTTTCCCACATATCTATTAAAGATTAAGATGAGATTAACGTGTCTCCTTAAGCCTTTACTTCTCCACCGGCAGCAATAATTTTTTCGGCTGCACCCTTTGTACAGGCTACTGCGACAATAAGTTTCTTTTTGAGTTCACCGCGTAAAATTATTTTAGCGGCAGCATCATTTGAACCTAATATGCCTTTAGCCTGAAGAGTCTGTAAATTTACTGTTTCTCCGGCAGAGTAATATCTTTCAAGTTCATTTAAATTAACTTCAATTGGGCGGGTGTTAAGACTGGTAAAACCGCGCAATTTTGGAGCTGATTGCATGAGACGTCGGAAACCTTTTTGAGCCAACCCTCTTCGGCCACCAGAACGGGCAGTTTGACCTTTACCACCGCGAGTGGAAGAGGTGCCATGACCAGAAGCGTTACCACGACCGATATACTTAAATCGGTGTTTGGCGCCTTTGGCAGGTTTAATTGTGTGTACTTGTAACATAAATTATTATTTAGCAATTTCCGGCTCGGATTTTTTTACGGTTACCGGAGCGCGCTTAAAACTTTGCAAAGCTTCAAAAGTTGCCTTTACTACCGCAATTTTGTTTTTTGTCTTACCAAGAATTTTTGAAGAAACATTTGGTACACCGGCAAGTTCAAGCACAACACGAGTGGCGCCTCCGGCAATAATACCAGAACCTCTTGGAGCAGGCTTAAGCATAACTACCGCAGCCTTAAATTTCTTAATAACCGGATGAGGAATAGTATCTTTTACAATTGGCACTTTAATCATGTGCTTCTTGGCCTGATGAACAGCTTTTTCAACACCAAGTTGGACATCCTTGCCTTTGGCAACTCCAAAACCAACTTTTCCATGTCGATCACCAAGAATTACACAGACGCGGAAGCTAAGGTGTTTACCACCTTTAGTAACACGAGTAACGCGGGCGATATCGAGAATAAACTGATCAAACTCTGATTTTTCTCTCTCGTCACGTCGTCCTCGGCCTGGTCCTTTGTTCATTGCCATATTTTTCTAAATTAAAATTTCAAACCGCCGGCGCGCGCTCCATCTGCTACAGCCTGAACGCGACCATGATAACGGTAACCACCTCGATCAAAAACAACAGCACTTATTCCTTTAGCTTTCGCAAGTTCCGCGATCTTCTCTCCAACCGCAAATGCAGCTGCTACCTTGGTAGTTTTGCCTTCAATCTTCTTTACTTTCAAACCCTGAGAAGAAGTATAGCAAAGTGTCTTGCCGGTTTCATCATCAATCACCTGTGCAATCATGCCTTTGAGCGATCGAAAAACAGATAGACGTGGAGCAGAGGCAGTACCTTTAAGAGCCTTTCTTACTCGGAGATGTCTAACTTCACGCAAGGAATTTTTTGTTTTTATAAATAATCTTTTCATAGGTTATGCGGCAGCTTTGGCGGCTGTTTTGCCGGCCTTGCGCTGTATTACTTCATCAATATATTTAATACCTTTGCCCTTATAAGGCTCTGGTTTTCGTACCCGGCGAATTATCGCTGCCATTTCACCAACTTGCTGTTTGTCAGCGCCTTCAACCGAAATAATATTTTTTTCAACTTTAAAAGAAATTCCGGTAAGAGGTTTTACTTCAACTGGATTGGTATAACCAACTTCCAAAATAAGCGAAGTTCCTTTTACAGCGGCCTTATAACCGACGCCGTTAATTTCAAGTTGTTTTTTAAATCCCGTATTTACACCCTCAATCATGTTTTCAATAATACTGGAAAAAGTACCCCAAAGTGAGCGGTCACGGGTGTTCTCACCGTTTACCACTTGTACGGAAACTTCACCGGCATTATTTACAATCGTAACACGAGGGTGAAGAGCTTGCTTCAAGGTTCCTTTTGGACCCTTAACAACAATTTCACCGCCTTGTACTTCTAAAGTAACTCCGGCTGGTAATTTTCTAACTTTTTTGCCAATACGAGACATAAACTTTCAATTAGTATATTTCACAAAGCAATTCTCCACCCACATTCTGTTTCACTGCTTCAGCACCGGTTAATAAACCTTTAGGAGTGGAAAGGATAGCAAAACCAAGACCATTCAAAACTTTTTCAATCTTATCTTTCTTTACATAACGGCGGTGTCCTGGAGTGCTCAAACGTTCAAGATGTTGAATCGCGCATTCTCGGCCATGATATTTTAGGGTAATCACAATGAAAGCCGGTTTGGTTTTGGTTTCCTCGACCTTCGCGATATATCCTTCGCGGGTCAAAATTTCTGCAATAGCTAACTTTAACTTGGAATACGGTACGGCCACTTCTTTTTTGTGGACCATGGCAGCGTTGCGTATCCGCGTTAACATGTCAGCAATGGGATCGGTCATCATAAGTAATATTGATATTAAGGCTTCATTATGAAATTACCAGCTTGATTTCCGTACGCCTGGAATTTTTCCAGCGTTCGCGTATTCACGGAAACAAATACGGCATAGTTCGAACTCTCCAATAAAACCGCGACGGCGTCCACAGTTCCAGCAGCGTCTAACAATGCGGGTGGAGAATTTTGGTTTGCGTTTTGATTTGGCAATTTGTGCGTGTGTAGCCATATTTATTTTATGAATGGAAAACCTAAGTGACTGAGTAATGCTCTACCTTCTGTCTTGTTTTTTGCGTTGGTATTTACGATAATCTGTAAACCGTGAATCTTATCAATTTCATCCATTTTAATTTCTGGAAAAGCAACATTTTCTTTAAAACCAAAGGTATAATTTCCCTGGCGATCAAAACCTTTATCGGAAATACCGTGAAAGTCACGAACGCGTGGAAAAGTAATTCTGGTAAGTCTTTCTAAAAACTGATACATTCGGACACCGCGCAAAGTTACTGTTACGCCAATTTCTTGTCCTTCACGAATTTTAAAGTTGGAAATGGCTTTCTTCGCTTTGGTGCGAATTGGCTTTTGGCCAGTAATGCGGGTGATATTCTTTTCAACATTTTCGATAAAATTGGCTTCTTTTATAAAGCGACCAATACCGGCATTTACAACCACTTTCATGACTTTTGGAACTTGGTTTACATTCTTAAAACCTAGCTCTTTCATGAGGGCCGGAACCATTACTTTTTTATATTGTTCGTAAAGACTCTTCATATAATTTAATCAATAGGTTGGCTACACTTGCGGCAATAACGGAACTTTTTTCCGCCTTCGGTCTTATAACCAACGCGAACAGTTTTTTCACATTTTGAACAAACTAGCATCGCCTTGCTCACTGAAAATGGAGCTGACAATTCAAGAACCTGACCTTTTTCGGTTTTACTGCGGGAGCGGAGGTGCTTCTTGATAATATTCATCCCCTCTACTACCAACTTACCTTCGGTCGGAAAAACCTGAATAACCTTACCAATCTTACCCTTGTCTTTTCCGCTTAAAATTTTTACTTTGTCGTTTGTTTTTATTTCCATATTATACAACTTCAGGTGCAAGAGAAATAATCTTTTGGAAACCTTTAGTTCTGAGCTCCCTAGCAACCGGTCCAAAAATACGGGATCCCTTCGGTTCTCTGCTCTCGCGGTCAATAATTACCACCGCATTTTCATCAAATCTGATATATGTTCCATCCGGTCGGCGGGTTTCTTTGCGCTGGCGAACGATGACGGCGTGAACAACATCACTTTTCTTCACTAGACCACGCGGTGCAGCTTCTTTAACAACACAGGTAATAACATCACCTAATCTCGCATAGCGTTTTTTGTAACCATCAAGCACGCGGATGCACTGGAGTTTTTTGGCTCCGGTATTATCGGCTACTGCTAACATTGCGCGGTGTTGAATCATATTATCTCTTTATAATCTTTATTTATGGTTTCTTTACAACTTCAACCAATCTCCAGCGTTTAGTTTTAGAAAGTGGTCTGCATTCGACAAATCTGACGGTGTCACCAACTTTGGCTTCACCTTTTTCATCATGAATGTGGTATTTCGTGCTAACTCGGTACTTTTTCTGATATTTAGTATTCATCTTCATCACATCGACGCGGGCAGTAATTGTCTTTGCCATAGCGACGGAAGTGACAAGTCCGGTAAATTCACGATAAATTTTGATTGGTGTCTTTTCCATAACAATTATTTTTTAGCTTCTAATTTAGCAGCTACAAGCATACTAATGCGGGCAATTGTTTTACGAACCTGTTTAATCTCGTGAACCTGTTTCAAGCGGTGCATCTGGGATTGGAGACGAAGCATGAATAATTTCTGATCCATTTCTTTCATGAGATCAGCAAGCTCGCCTTTGCTTTTGTTTTTTAAATCGGCAAAATCCATATTATACAGTTAACAAATTCTTTTCAACAAATTTAGTTTTGATACCGAATTTGTAGCTAGCCATGTCCATCGCTTCTTTTGCAGAAGCTTTTGGAATACCGACAATTTCAAACAAAATTGTACCTGGCTTTACTACCGCGACATAATGATCCGGAGCGCCCTTACCACCACCCATCGGGGTTTCATTGCCCTTCATGGTAACTGGCTTATCTGGGAAAATTCGAATCCAAACCTTACCACCACGTCTGACATAACGAGTAAGAACACGGCGGGCGGCTTCAATTTGTCGGCTAGTTACCCAACCATAACCTTGGCTCTTTAATCCGTAATCACCAAAATCAACAGAATTAGCGCGAGTTGCGACACCCTTCTGGCGACGGCGGCCTTTATGCCATTTTCTATGTTGTACTTTCTTTGGTAGTAACATACAGTTCAAATCTTTATTTCACGTGTTTTTTTATTTCTTCAGAGGTCTGTTCCTTTTTTTCAAATTTATCTTTTCTGCCAAAAGTTTCACCATGATAAATCCATACTTTTACACCGATTTTTCCGTACATTGTATGAGCTTCACAGAGGGCGTAATCAACATTACTGCGTAAGGTAATCAAAGACATTTTTCCAGCTGCCAATTTTTCGCTGCGGGCAATTTCTACGCCGTTTAAACGTCCAGCCATGCCAATTTTTACTCCTTTTGCTCCAGCGGCCATTACTTTTTCAATGGCTTGTTTCATAATTCTGCGGAACGGCATGCGCTTTTCAATATCGGCAACGCAGTTCTGAGCAACGATAGCAGCAGAAAGAGCAGGTTGATTTACCGGTAAAATATTTAACTTTACTTTTGTTTTAAATCCTAAAATTTTCTTTTCAATTTCTTTGCGTAAAACTTCCAATCCTTGTCCGCCGCGACCAATGACTACGCCAGGTTTACCGGCGAGAATGGTAATGGTTAAATCCTTCGGAGTTCTTTCAATACTCATGGAATCAACATTGGCTTCCTTTAATTTCGCTTCCAAAAAATCACGAATTTGAATTTCTTGTTTCAAAAAAGTGGGGTAGAGTTCGCGCTTTGCAAACCAACGGGAATCCCAAGGAAAGATAAATGGGACGCGGTGAATTTTTGGATGGACTTTGTGACCCATAGGACATTATTTAGTTTTCTTGCTAATTTTTTCTTTTTTAACTTTTTCCGGTAATTGTTCCAAAACCAGTGATACATGTGAGGTGCGTTCGCGTACCGGTGTCGCCCGACCGTGAGCCTTTGGCATAAATCGTTTCAAAACCGGACCACCATCAACCATAATTGATTTAACAATCAGATTACTTTCAATACTGTGGTTGTGTTTGGCGTTGGCTACCGCAGAGTTCAGCAATTTCAAAACTGGTTCCGCACCCTTCTTATTAAGAAGGCCAAGCACGGCCTGTGCCCGTTCAACGCGTTTGCCGCGAATCAGGTCGGCAATCAGACGCATTTTTTTCGGACCCATCCGATAAAATCTTAATTTTGCGGTAATCTGTGTCATACATTAAAAATTATTTCTTGCCAGCTGGTGCGGCTGCGGCAGGTGCCGGAGCAGCTTTGGCGGCGGCGGCTGTTTCTTGATCCTTAGCCATCTTACCACCGTGGCGAACGAATTTACGAGTTGGAGAAAATTCGCCAAGGCGATGTCCAACCATATTTTCATCTACTAAAACGGTGAGAAAATCTTTGCCATTGTGAACCAGAAAAGTAACTCCGACAAATTCAGGAGAAATCACACAAGCGCGGGACCAGGTTTTAATTGGGGCGCGTTTGCCGCTTTTTTTCAACGCTTCTACTTTCTTCACTACTCGTGGATCAATATAAGCGCCTTTTTTTAAACTTCGTGACATACAAATTAATTATTATTCAGATTTTACCCGTCTTGATTGGACAATAAACTTGTCGCTCCATTTCTTCGGTTTTCTGGTTCTGACACCACGGGCCGCTTTGCCGTAAACAGTTTGCGGACCACGTTTCTGACCGATCGGACTGTGTCCCTCACCACCACCATGTGGGTGGTCAACCGGGTTCATATTCTTTCCTTTAACAGTAGGTTTGATACCACGATGTCGCATGCGTCCAGCTTTGCCCCAGCGAATAAGACGGCGGTCTGGGTTGCTAAGCATGCCAATTGAGGCCGCACCTTGAAATGGAACATCGCGAATTTCACCGGAAGGAAGCTTGATCTGTGCATAATCACCTTCGGTAGAAACTAATTGACAAGAAAGTCCAGCGCCACGGGCGAGTTGTCCGCCTTTGCCTGGAGTAAGTTCAACATTGTAGATAAAAAGACCAATTGGAATATGTTTCAAAAGCATTCTATTTCCGGTTTTGGCTTCAATGGCTTTGTCGGATGAAAGAATTTTTGTTCCAACCGTTAAACCTTCCGGGGCAAGAATATAGGATTTTACTCCATCGGTATATTGAATGAGGGCAATACGAGCTCCACGATTTGGATCGTATTCAATAGCCTTAACTGTGGCCTCTACTCCATATTTCTGTTGTTTAAAATCAACCAAGCGATAATATTTCTTGGCACCACCACCTTGGTGGCGTACAGTAATAACACCTTGGTTATTACGTCCAGAATTCTTTTTCAAAATTTGAATCAAACTCTTTTCTGGTTTGAATTTTGTAAGGTCGGCAAAAGCGTCGGTCGAGGAATTGCGCCGTCCATTACTTGTTGGTTTGTAGACAATAATCGGCATATATCAAATTAAACGCCTTCGTGAATAGTGATTGAATCACCTTTCTTCAAGGTAACCATGGCTTTTTTGTAATCAGATTTTCGGCCAAAACCTTTGGAAAAGCGAACGACATGTCCTTCGATATTTGCGGTTCGAACTGACATTGGCTCTACTCCGTACAATTCTTTTACGGCTTTTGCGATTTCAATCTTGTTGGCACTTCTCGCAACGATAAATGAATAAGCACGGTGAGTAGTTTGGTGGGTGGCGGCCTTCTCAGTAACCATCGGCTTAATAATAATCTTCATGGCCGAACTTGAGGCGCTTTTCATTTTGGCAGGAGCAACAACTGTAACCTCGGATTCATCCTTGGTTTCTTTGTCTGTGCTCTTTTTTGATTTTGTTAATTTATCCATTATTCCCATACGATCTATTTAGATAAAGCTTCTTCGATTTTTTTAATGCCTTCTACGGTAGTCAGTATTGCCTGTTTGTTCATAATATCAACTACATTCAAATCTTCAGCGCGGGTAGTTTGGAGTGATTTGATATTACTAGTAGCACGAATGACAGCGGCGTCTTTGGCGGCAGTTATGACCAAAAAGGTCTTTTGAGTAACTGGCAAAGATTTTATCAGAGCGGCAAAAAATTTGGTTTTCGGTTCTTTGAAAGAAAAATTTTCCATTACCCAGATTGCGCCATTTTGAGCTTTGTCGGAAAGGCACATTTTTGTTGCCAGGCGTCGGGTTTTTTTATTTGTTTTAGTTTTATAATTACGAATTGAAAGTGGACCAAAGGTTACACCGCCGCCCTTCCAAATCGGGGAACGGATGGAACCGTGACGAGCACGGCCAGTACCTTTTTGTTGCCAAGGCTTCTTACCACCACCACGGACTTCACCACGGTTCTTAGTATCGGCCCAAGGCTCGCGAGCATTATTGCGCTGCGCAACAAAAACTTCATGTACTACTTCGGACTTCACCGGAATATTAAAAATAGCATCATTAAGTTCAGTTTGTTTGGTTTCTTTGCCTTCTAAATTGTAAACTTTTACTTTCATAAAATTATTTAGTTTCAGCGGCTAACTCAACTTCCTTTACTGCCTCTTCTTTTTTAGCAACCTTTTTGTTTATTTTTAATTCACCGGCGCCGCTGATCATGATAAGTCCGCCGCGACCACCTGGAACCGCTCCTTTGATAAGGAGTTCATTCTTTTCGATATTGATACCAATAATTTGTAAATTCTTTACAGTTACTTGGTCATTTCCCATTCGACCGGCCATGCGCATTCCTTTGAAAACGCGTTGAACACCACCCGCGCCAATAGAACCAGGGGCGCGCAAATCGTGTTTGTGACCGTGTGAGGCCGGGGCACCGCGAAAGTGATGGCGTTTAACCACACCCGCAAAACCCTTACCTTTGGAAGTGCCGGTAACCTGTACAATATCGCCGATAACAAAAGTATCCGCGGTAATAAAATCACCGCGTTCAATATTGTCTACCGATTCCACTCCAAAATCATGCAAAAATTTTACCGCATCTAAATCCTTCAGATGACCCGCGGCCGGCTTCGATACTAAATAACTTTTTGGAGTACCAAAACCAAGCTGTAAGGCGACAGCGTTATCTTTTTTTCCGTCTTTAACCTGAACAATCTGACATGGACCAGCTTCAACTCGCGTAACCGGAACAACATCTCCGCTTGCGGAAAATACTTGTGTCATACCGATTTTCTTGCCCAAGATAAATTTCATACTCATCTTCTTAACAAAAAACTAGAAGCGTCGAATGGTGAAATATTTCACCACTAACGCTTCTAGCCTTATTCCCACCTAATCGGTGCAAGCAAAAACTGAAAATCTGTTTAAAGGCTAATTTTTACAATTTTTAATAAGTTTCCTCTTGTCATCATTTCCTGGTAAATGTTTTCCTTCTTTCGATACTACCGCTCGGATCTTATTTACTTGGATTTAGATAACTATTTAACTAGCACCAGTTTACTATATTTTTTTAGACCTGTCAAGGCCCGCCTGCAACGCTTTGCATAGCAATGCGGGCAGGGGTGCTTTTACATCTTTACTTCAATATCAACACCAGCCGGTAAACCCAAACTCATGAGTGCATCAATACATTTTGGTGAGGCATCAAGGATATCAACCAAGCGTTTGTGAATGCGCATTTCAAACTGTTCACGGGCATCTTTGTGTACAAAGGTAGAGCGGTTTACAGTGAATTTGCGTTTTTCGGTTGGCAAAGGTACTGGACCAACAACTTTCGCATCAAAACGATTAACCGTTTCAATAATTGTCTTGGTAGCCTGATCAATAATACGGCTGTCATAGGCGCGAATCTTAATACGAATCCGGTTAGCGGCTTCGGTTTTGGCTGGCGCGACGACGGCTTTCAATTTTTCGGTTGGGTGTTTAATCGTACTCATGTTATTTATAATTAATGAACGGTGAATAAGGGTTAAAGAGCTAATGATCTGAGAAAAACCCCCTCACTGTTTTTGCAGTGAGGGGGCCTCATAATTATTTGCTGATTGAAATGACCACGCCGGCGCCGACGGTACGACCGCCTTCGCGAATGGCGAAGTTCATCTTTTCTTCCATAGCAACCGGTACAATGAGTTTAACCTTCAATTTTACATTGTCGCCTGGCATTACCATTTCTACTCCGGCTGGAAGTTCAACTTCACCAGTTACGTCAGTAGTGCGAATATAAAATTGTGGTTTATAACCTTTGAAGAATGGTTTGTGGCGGCCACCTTCGTCCTTAGTAAGAACGTAAATTTCCGCTTCAAATTCGGTGTGAGGAGTAATGCTGCCTGCTTTACAAAGCACCATACCGCGTTCAACATCTTCCTTCTTGGTACCGCGTAACAAGATACCGGCGTTATCACCAGCTTGGCCTTCTTTAAGGCTCTTGTTAAACATTTCAATACCAGTAACAACGGTCTTTTGGACATCTTCCTTCAAACCTACGATTGCTACTTCATCGTTAATTTTTACCATACCACGTTCGATACGACCAGTAACTACAGTACCACGGCCTTCAATAGAGAAGACGTCTTCAACTGGCATAAGGAATGGCTTGTCGGTAGGACGAGTTGGGGTTGGGATAAATTCATCAACCGCTTTCATGAGGTCAAGAATTGGCTTGGAAGCTGCCTCATCAGATGGGTTCTGGAGAGCCTTGAGGGCTGAACCGCGGATAACTGGCACCTTGTCGCCTTCGTACTTGTTCTTGGTAAGAAGATCACGAACTTCAGCCTCAACGAGGTCAATAAGTTCAGGATCAGTAACCATGTCAACTTTGTTTAAGAAAACAACGATATATTGTACGCCGACCTGGTGAGCGAGAAGAATGTGCTCGCGAGTCTGAGGCATTGGGCCGTCAGCGGCAGATACAACGAGAATAGCACCGTCCATTTGGGCAGCACCGGTAATCATGTTTTTTACATAGTCAGCGTGACCTGGACAGTCAACGTGAGCATAGTGCCGATTTGCGGTTTCGTATTCCACGTGTGCGGTGGAAATAGTAATACCACGAGCCTTTGATTCTGGGGCTTTATCAAGGTCATCTACACCCTTTTTCTGGGCGGTCATACCATGAGCTGTAAGCACCGACAAAATTGCTGCGGTGGTAGTAGTTTTGCCGTGGTCAACGTGGCCAATAGTACCAACGTTAACGTGCGGCTTGTTGCGAATAAAATCCGCCATACGTTTACTTTTTGCGGCACTGTCCCGAGTGGTCGGTACAGATTTGTGTCCAGCCGTTTTTGCCCCAAATTGGGGTACCCTCACTTTTGAGAGTGTTTATTTAAATAAATTTATGAATAAAAGTGCTTCCTTAGGAAGCGTTTAACATTATACCAGATATAAATTTTTTTGCAAGAGGCACCGTGTGGACAAGCTGTGGCTAATCCTAGCCATTTTTACTATTCCACCGGTTCGAGGTAAAACTTTTCCTCTTCTTCCTCCTCATGAGGCACGTCAGCGAGACTTTCTTCGCTTAAAATCGGGGTTTTTTCAGCTACCCAATTTTCAGAAAAATTTAATTTTTTAGAAGGTGCAGCCGGAACAGTAGCAGGTTTTGGCTCAACTGGAGTAATTTTTTCGATTTCCGTGGCAGCTTTTTGCTTTTCAGCGATCTCCAAAAGGTCGTCTAATTCGTAATCATCTAACCCCGGTTCGCCTTCTTCTTTTTTTTGTGGATGTAAACCAGTAACACCAGGTAGCATTTTCTCGTAGGCATCAGCATCCATGAGTACAAAAACCTCATCGCTTTCAGTATCCAAAACTATCCCCCTATCCCCTGTTCGACGCAACAGCCGAAGCGTGCGTTGCAACTGCAAATTATTCATAAAATCATCTAGGTTCAAGTAGGCGTATTATACTGGTATATCTTTTTCTGTCAACCGACTTTTTTTTCATCGAGCATCTCATCAAAAACAATCGATTCTGATTTTTTATTTTTTAAATCAATAATCGGAGATTTTTTAGTTTCATAGCGAGGATGTTCAAAAGTAAGATAATATTTGGCGTCACTCGCAAGAAAAAAGTATCGGCCACGACTATCGGTTATTTGAGTCGAAACCAGTTTGTTCAGCCCCGAGTTAAACAAACGAACGATTACCTGGTTAATCGGGCGCTTGGTAGAGGCATCAAGAACGACTCCCCAGCTTTTTGCGGCTGGTTTATTTGTTAGCCGCTGCATCATTACTATTAATAAAATTTGAATGACAAGCAGTAGCGCCAAATACCACTTCGGCGATATATAAAATGAAATAATAATAATTAAAAGCCCAATCCAGGTTATTGAAGTTTGCACTACACTTAGCACTTTTTTCCACCAAAATTTCACAATTGGCAATTCGTAATCACCGGCCGGATCCATGGGAATATTTAGCGCAATAATACCATTGCTCGCACTGGTTTCAATCGTTTGACCGTGGTAAATATTAATTTTTTGTCCGTCATCATTTAAACCTTCCAGAAGTTTAGAAGGAAAAACATGACCACCCTTAATCGCTAGTATTTTATATAACCCCGGATTAACAACAAATAAATAACGGCCTTCTTGGTCGGTAACCTTAGATTGAACAACAAGACCCGTATCACGATTTACTAACCGGACAGTGGCAAGGTCAATTGGCAATTTGTTTAAGGAATTATAAACATAACCAAAGCTAGCATGCTTTTTTCTTCTCAAAAAAGCTAACGGTTGTAATAACAGCTGTAGAAAAGGAATAATATTTACCCAAGAAAAAATCGAGATTGCGCTTACCGCCGCAACACCCACCGCTGTTGGCGCGACAACGGTATTTACCGTTTGTTGTAAATCTTTATTTTCTGAAAGATCTTTAATTGCAACAGCGGTTTCAGCAATCTGCTGCAGGGCAGGCTTTTTATCTACTTCCAGCACTGGCTTTGTTTCCGGCACCTTTACCGGAGCCGGGTTTGAGGTCGTTGTTTCCGGTGCTAATACAGTATTTTCGCTGCTATTTACGGTAATTCCACTGCTAATCTGTCCGGAAGCGCTGAGCGAAAACATCGTATAATAATATTTTTTACCGATTAAAATTTTTGAATCAAAATATTTTTCAGCGTTTCCCTCATATATAGTTTCACCATCTTCCGGAACCGCGACCGGCCCATCGACTGACCTTACCAATTTTACGCGATTAAATGCCGGCTCCAGCGGATTTTTCCAAAACAAATTTATTCCACCCGACCCAAGTACTGCCTGAAATTTTGTCACATTACTTGGCGGCAAGGTTTTACCTGCAGTTACTAATTCCTTAAGCAGGCTTTCACTTTTATTTCCAGTAGCGTCAATACATAAAATCTTATAATCATAATTTGTATTTGAATCGAGGCCACTTAAAAAAATATGATGATCCAAGCTAAAACCAGGCACATTTTTTAATTGCGCTTGTTCACCTTCACGGCCAAAACTAATCCCACAAGTCGCCTGCTCATCGGTGCCAAAAGAAATCGTCGCACTGTCAGTTTGCGCAACAACAGAAATATTACTAATTACCGGACCTTTTGAATCTGGATAAGGTAAAATAAAATTATTTAAATACGAAGCAGTTTCACCACCCTGGCTACCAATTCGGATCCGATAATAAATTTTATCTCCAGGTGATATATTTTTTAATTTGGCGGCAAAGTAATATTTAGTGCCGCTCGCGTTGCCGGGCAAGGCTCGCAGCGACGAAGTCTGCGAATACCCGGTATCAATTCCGTATTCAAGAGCGGCAATAATTATTTCATTGGTATCGGAAGCTAGCCAGGTGACTTGCGCGGAACTCGTTGAAAATATTACGGAAACCTCATCAATTACCGGTAAAGTTGCGGCCGAATTCGCGCTAATCAGTAGAAAGCCAAAAAAAGCGCCCAGCGCCCAAAGTAGCAAAAAATTTTTATTTTTGATTTGCATGAAAAATTATTTATAGCGTAAAGCCTCAAGCGGTTCGAGATTTGACGCGCGCCGGGCTGGGAAAACCCCCGATAAAAATCCGATTACCATCGACAAAATAATAACACCGCTAAGGAACCAGCCGGGAAAATAAAATAAATCGGTTTTTGCTCCACCGAACCGACCGGCCAGCGTATTTACGCCAAAATTAAACAACATCGCAAAACCAATACCAATTCCCTCGCCTACTACCCCTCCAAAAAAGCCAATTATAAGCGACTCAAACAAAAACATGCTTTTCAAACTAGATTTTGTAGCTCCAATCGCGCGCATAATTCCGATTTCATTGGTACGTTCCAAAAGGGTAACAGTCATGGTATTAAACATACCAATGGACGACACAACTAAAGCGACCGCGCCAAACAAACCCAGCACAATTTGAATGACCTGAAAGATTTTGTTTGCCTGATCAATTGTTTCCGAAAGCGATGCGACTTGATAACCTTTTTCCAAAATTTGTCCCTTTACCTGGTTAATATCATTATTGGTCGCAACCCGAACCCGCGCCTGATCATATTTAGTTATCGTAAGATTTTTTGCCACTTCACTTAACGAAACATAAACATAACTATCTTGCGGGTCGGCAATCACGCCCTTAACCACAAAAGGTTGGGGTAAATTTATCGCTGTAATAGTCGTGGTAGCGGCAGGGTTTCTAGGCGGAATTAACTGTAAATATATTTTTTGTCCAATAATTTCTTCATTTGTTTTCATGCCGAACAATTTTAGCACGGCTTCAGAAATAAGCGCCTGATCATTTTCTTTTTCGTCAAAAAGTTTTCCGTTTGCTACCGCTACCCCGGCATATTCAAAAAATTTCGAATCCACCGCCCTAATCTCTGCAGTGCCGTGTAATTTATCCATTATCGCTTGGCCGTTGAATGAAGCCTGGGGTGCGATATCCGCGACATTCGGAATCTTTTTTAGATCAGCGAGCGCCTCATCATTAAAAAAAATCAATTCATTCACCGGCGTAACCGTAAGACTAAGTAGTGCTTGGTTAAAAACAATTTTTTCCAAAATAATATTTTGCAGACCATACCCGAGCGCTACCAAAAACAAAACCGCGCTAATACCGACGCTAATACCTAGAATGGTAAGCCAAGTACGAGCCGGACGGGTCCGGAACATGCGGGTAGATAAATTAAACAAATCGCCAACTCTCATAATTATTTTAAACGTTGCTTTGCTGTAAGGCCGCCAGAATTATTTCTAACTTTTGTCCGATATGAACTGCTGAGGTAGAGCGAAGGTGCGCTCCGCCATCCGCGATCGGCCTACCAATGAGCCAAACAAATTCATCCGAGGTAACTTCTTGATTAAGACGTGCCACAATCGCCCGTTCCAGGCGCACAATCTGCGAATAAGACAGGTCCGAGGTAAACTCGTTCAAAATAAATTCTCGAAGCAAATAAACCAGTTCTTTTTTCTTGTCATGGGGTGATTTAAATTCTAAACCTTTAAAACCTTGAATGATATTTACTACCGCAGCAATTTTTTCACTATATTTTTTGGCAGTTACATAATACAAACCAACTCCGCCATTCGAAAATGGTTTTTCAAGATTTTTTTTAAACTCATCCATGGTGAGCGCCCCGTTAAGCAACGCCTCCATATCTTTTTCCAATCGCTCCATTTGCGGCGTCGACATTTCTTCCAGTAAATATTGAGTTAAAATCCAAGATTTTAGCTCATCAATTGATAGTGAGGGTCGCACGTGCGCGAGCCGTTCCATTTCTTTAAACTCTTCAACAGAAATATCGGGCTTTACAGTCGCTTTTTTCAAAACCTCATCCGGCAAGCGAGAATGGTCATTTTTCACCACTTTTTCAATCTTTCCGTCTTTAAAATAATAAATACGATCCGCAAAAGGCAAATAATTTGGATCGTGAGTAACCAGAATAATAGTCTTTTTATCTTTGCGGTTAATTTCCGATAAAGTCTGCATCGCGACTCGCGCCGATTCACTATCAAGGTTACCGACCGGCTCATCTGCAAGTAAAATCTGCGGATCATTCATGAGCGCCCGGCAAATCGCGACTCTTTGTTGTTGACCACCAGACAAATTGTTTGGCAAATTATGGGCGCGCGTAGCGATTCCAAACCGTTCCATTAATATTTGGCCTTTTTCCTTGCGCTCACGAGCCGGAACATTAATAAATACTTGAGGTAGCGTAATATTATCCGCTACATTTAGAGAATAAATCAGGTTAAAGTTCTGAAAAACAATTCCAAAAAATTGCGAAGAAATACTGGTTTTTTCTTTCTCGGTAAACTTCGAACTATCCTGACCGTTTACAAAAACCTTGCCTCCGGTTATACCCTGCACACCCAGCAAGGTATAAAGCATGGTGGATTTTCCACAACCGGAAGGACCAAAAAATATCAGATACTCCTCGGGATAAACTTCCAAAGAAATATCATTAAGAGCGGTAAATTCATTATCTTTACCTTCATTATATGTTACCCTTACATTTTCCGCTTTTAATATCGGTTCCATGTCAAACTAGTTTATTTTTTACCTTAAACAAATTGTACCACAATTACAATATTCTGTTTCCTCCTTTACAACCCAACATTCTTGGTCCAGCCGAATACACTCTGGAAGTTGTTGGAGATGAGATCAATAATAGTTTGTTTTTCAACCGGGGTTAAGGTGGTGAACTTGTCGGATTGAGTTTTGTTGCCG
>Ga0172379_10001075_pt1 | contig 58812 bp, 61 predicted proteins | sample GrowelOW334metaG_FD_119756 | JGI IMG/M metagenome (GOLD analysis project Ga0172379, IMG submission 119756) | Groundwater microbial communities from an aquifer near a municipal landfill in Southern Ontario, Canada - Groundwater well OW334 metaG | ecosystem: Environmental > Aquatic > Deep... | reverse complement strand
TTTGGGCAGACGGGTATTTTGTTTCGACTCTAAGCGCGGTTACGGAGAGTATAATTCGTGAATATATAAAAAACCAAGATAAAGAGCGCTAATACTGCGGTCTTTAGACCGCAGTAGTTTATAATATTGGATTTTGGAATTTAAAAAAGATCTCTCCATGCGCCTTTCTGCTTAGTCGAGATGACAAATAGAAAAATAAAAATAAAAAATGCAAGATCAAGCCGTTTTTTCGCCGTATGATCGAGTTTTACGTTATTTACTGCCGATCGTTCCTCGAGCGTTAAAACCAAATCATGTTACTTTTTTTCGATTAATCTTTTCTCCGGCAATCGTTGTGCTATTAGTCGGTAATTTTTATTTTCCGGCCTTGTTTGTCTTTGTTTTTTTGGCTTTTACCGATATGTTGGATGGAGCCATGGCTCGCTTGCGTGGTGAAGTAACCGAATGGGGCAAGGTCTGGGATCCGATTGCTGACAAACTGCTCATTGGTCAAACCATGCTCGTTTTGTTGGCAAAAATAAATTTTACTTTGACCATTTTAATTTTATCTTTTGAAATGCTTTTTGTTGTTGGGGGAGTTTTTTTGAAATTAAAAAACAAAAACATTGAAATAAAAGCCAATACTTATGGGAAAATAAAAATGAATTTGCAATGTTTTGGGCTGGGGCTTATTTTTTTGGGTAAAATATATTTTTCAATGAATTTGTTATTTTGTGGGCAACTTCTGCTTTATTTGAGCCTGTTTTTTGCGGTTTTTAGTATTATTAAAAAGGGGATTTGAGGGCAAGGAATAATGAAGCAACTGAGCCCTCCTTCGCTCTGCGAGCTACGGAAGGGCAAGCAACTGAGCAACTGAGCAAAAGAACATAAGAACATTAATTAATTTCGTAGTTTCGAATCACCAAAATATTTTATAAACTTTATACTTTACAAACTTTATACTTTATACTTTATAAACTTTTAACTCTTTTATGTCTTGTCTATTTTGCAAAATCATCAATAATGAAATCCCCAGTACCAAGATTTTTGAAAATGATCAGGTCGTGGCTTTTCTTGATATTAATCCATGTAATTCCGGGCATGTTTTGGTTGTGCCAAGGGAACATTGTGAAAATTTGTTGGATATTTCCGCGAAAAATTTGCAAGAAGTAACCGCGGTTTTGCCAAAGATTGCGCAAGCTGTTTTAAAATCTTTAAATTATGAAGGTTTTAATTTGTCGGTGAATAATGGTGCGGTTGCCGGACAAGTGGTCCCACATCTGCATTTTCATATTGTTCCCAGAAAAGACGGCGATGGGCATGAGCTTTTTCAGGGTCGTTCCTATAAAGACGGTGAAATGGAAGTGGTTGCCAAAAAAATTAAGCAAGCCTTGTTATAAAGAAAAATCTATGTTCAAAATTAAGGCCAAAGAATTTTTTTTACGAAAAAAATATCCGAACAAAAAATTTGCGCAAATTGAAGAAAAAATGTTTTTATCTTTGGCGAATTTTATCAAAAAAAGTAAAAGAAAAGACGTAAGTTTTGATGAAATGGTGATTGAAAAAATGCGTCGAGGTGAAAAGGTGGAAATCAGTGAACAGCTGAACAAGTTTTTTGAACTGTTTGCGTTAAAAAACAGATTAAGAAAAGAAACTTACAAAAATTTGCGCATTAAGTATATTCGACCTGTTGCCATTTTGACACCGACTCAGCATTGCAATTTTAGTTTTTATTTTATCAGCTCAACCGAAAAAGAAACGCAAAAATTTAATGGGATAATTAAAGAAATTTTAACAAAGGAAGGGCTTCGACCATATCATGCTTGCGGTGCGCACAAGGATTTCGGGGAAAATTTTCCGGGGATGCATGTTTGGGAAGTGTGGCCTTCGGAAAAAGCAAAAGAAAAAATCAATGTTAATTATTTGTTTGATTTGGCGACAAAAATCGGGGATATTTTTAACGAATAGAATGAACAAAAAAATCTGAGAATTCCTCAGATTTTTTTGTTATTTTTTTTGATAAATTTTTTCGTAATATTTTTCGTATTCTCCGGATTTTACATTTTTCCACCATTCTACATTATCCACATACCAGCGAATTGTTTGGGCGATGCCTTCGGCAAAAGTTGTTTTTGGTTTCCAACCCAATTCGGCCTGTATTTTGTGACTGCGAATGGCATAACGGCGATCATGTCCGGCGCGATCTTGGACAAATTCAATCATTTCTTCACCAACCCCCATATTTTGCAAAATTGAATAAGTGAGTTCTTTGTTGTTTTTTTCGCAATTTCCGCCAATAGTATAGGTGTGGCCGATTTGACCTTGGTGAATAATCAAATCAACGGCTTCGCAATGATCTTTGACATGAATCCAATCGCGAATATTCAAGCCATCTCCATAAAGTGGAACTTTTTTGCCTTCCATGATGTTGGTGATAAAAAGCGGGATAACTTTTTCCGGAAATTGATACGGGCCATAATTATTGGAACAGTTGGAAATGGTTATTGGCAAACCATAAGTATGATGATAAGCGCGGACCAAATGATCCGAGGCCGCTTTTGACGAAGAATATGGACTGCGCGGGTCATAATTGGATTCTTCGTGAAAAAATTTGTTACGATCTTCCAGAGAAAGAGAGCCAAAAACCTCATCCGTAGAAATGTGATGGAATCTGATGTTGTATTTTTTGGCGACTTCGAGAAGCGAGTGGGTGCCGAGAACATTTGTTCGGACAAAAGAAAAAGGATCAATGATGGAACGATCCACATGAGATTCGGCCGCAAAATGAACGATAATATCGCAATCTTTGGCGATGTATTCAACTAATTCGGTGTTCAAAATATCTCCTTTGACAAATTGATAATTGTTTTGCTTTTCAATATCGCGCAAATTTTCCAAATTTCCGGCATAGGTCAGTTTGTCGTAATTGATAACAAAATATTGCGGATATTTTTGCAAAATGTGGCGGATAAAATTGGCACCGATAAAGCCGGCTCCACCGGTTATCAGAAGTTTCATATTTATTTCTGTTTTATTTTTATGCAATAAAACCTTACCTCTTTTGGCAAAAGAAATCAAGAAAAATTTTTTGTAAATTGTTTATAGCTGACAATATTTTTTGCAAAAAAGCAATTTTAAACACATAATATTTATTGATGTCAAATTTAACGCAATTTTATTTTCTATTCGTCAAATTTTTATTGACAGAAAAAGTTTTTTAAGTTAAAAATTAACTTCAGGTTCTTTTAAAAATAATTTTTTTTCGTCAATGATGGCGAAATGGAGGTGATTATGGATTTTCAAGAATTGTTGAATGAGATTAAAAATGATTCGGAATGGGCCAGAAATGAAGTCGCGGAATTGCGCGATAAGTTTCATCCTGGTTTGTTGGATAAAGTGAGACGATTTAAATCTCGAACGAGTGCCATTGACGAAGGGGTATCGGTTGTTCGTCATGTTTTGAACGAGTTGTGCGAGCAAGATTTTAATATCAAAGCAACTTATCCGGGGCATGGTGCCGGTCATTTGATTCGTGATTATGCCAATGCTTTGCGACTTTTCCCTGACTTGGGAATAACGGAGGAGGAAACATTTATCGGTTTTGTCGGTGGTTGTTTGCACGACATTGGTTGCGCCATTATTGATCGGTATGCCGATTCTTCTCGCGTGGTCAGGCATGCCGAAGCCGGAGGTTTGTTGATTCGGTGGATTTTGCAGAAAAGTGGTTTTGTAAATAAAGCCGAATTGCATTTGATTGTGTATTGCATCTTTGCGCATACTCATTATTTGAAAAGAATCGAGATCAAAAATGAGCAAGGCGAAGTGGTGAATGTTATCAATCCGTACGTGGATATTTATCCTGACGGCAAACCTTTTTATCCAGTTTGGACAACTCGTTGGGTTGATCGATTGGATACCAATGGCCCAGCTTTTGTTGGCCGACACTATTTGACCTTGGTTCACCCACATAAGGATTTTGATGGCAAAAATTTCTTTGATGTTGATTATGCCAAGCATATGCGACCACTTTTGCGCAATGAGCGACCGGATGGTAATACCATGGCTGAACATTTGCGCATGTTTGCCAATTCGCAAAATAATGAATCACCTTATGGCGAACATGATTTTGGCAAGATGGTTGAACTACGTGATGCTTACAAAGAACGATTGCTGAGAATTATTGAAAAGACTAAAAAAACTGCAAAATTTTCTTATATTGATGAAATCAGAATTTTGCATGAGTGGAATGTTTTTTTGGTGGATAATGTGGAATTTTCTGATTTGACAGAGGAAATTGTCAATGAACTCGGCAAAAATTTTGCCAAGTTGCCAGTCAAAACTCGGAGAGCTTGGCTTCATACTTTTGCTTGTTGTCTTGTTGAATATACTGAGTGGGCAGCGGAAATGGACACTTCGTTGGGGCGAGTTTACGGTTTTCCTTACGATGAATATTTTTGTTTGCCTGATCCGATAGATGATATTTTTGAGCATATTTATTCTTCTGGACATTAGGAACCCAGACAAAGATAAGCAAAGGAATTTTGAGGGCGGTCAAACCGTCCTTTTTTATTTGTTTAAATATTTTTGACTTTTTATTTTTTTGTGTCTTTTTATTTATAATAAGTGGAAAAATCAGCTTTACTTTGAGGTGGTGGTTTGGTAAAATTCAACAGAGCCCTCCTTCGCTCTGCGAGCTACGGAAGGGCAAGCAACTGAGCAAGGAGCAAAAAGCAAGAAGCAAAAAGTAATTTAATTTCGTAGTTTCGTAGTCAAAAACTTTATAAACTTTTCCCGAAGGGATCACTTCGGGATAACTTTAAAAACTCCCTAATATGCGTATTCTCATCATCGGCGCCAAAGGAATGCTTGGTAATGCTTTGGCCAAGGTTTTCAAAAGTGAAGAACATGAATTGACTCTTTGGGACAAAGAAGAAATTGACATTACCGTTTACGAAGAAGTGGAAAATAAAATAAAATTTTTGCAACCGGAGTTGATTATCAATTCAGCCGCTTTTAATGCCGTTGATGAAGCGGAAAGAATTTTTGAGTTGGCCAAGGCGGTTAATGTCGATGGGCCAATTAATATTGCCAAGGTCGCTCAGCAAGTTGGCGCTGTTTTTGTTCATTACAGTTCGGACTATGTTTTTAGCGGAGACAAAACAGATGGTTATCGTGAATATGATTTGCCAAATCCTGTTTCCAAATATGGCGAAAGCAAGTTTCTCGGTGAAGAAATTTCCGAACATAATGATGCCTCATACCTTATCAGAACCTCGCGTTTGTTCGGTCCGGCCGGTAATGCGCAGGGCGCCAAAAAAAGTTTTGTGGAAATAATGTTAAAATTGGCAAAAGAAAAAGATTCACTTGATGTTGTCCATGATGAAAAAAGTTCACCGACTTATGTTGTTGATTTGGCCGAGGCGACCAAAGAGTTAATTATGAGTGGCAACTATTTGCCGGGAATTTATCATTTGACCAATGCCGGAGCTTGCACTTGGTTTGAATTTGCGCAAGAAATTTTTCTTCAAGCCGGACGTGATTTAGTTTTAAATCCTGTTTCCGGCGCTCAATTTCCTCGTCCTGCCAAAAGGCCGGCTAGTTCTGTTTTGCTGAACACCAAAGTAAAAAATTTGCGTCCGTGGCAAGAGGCGCTGACGGATTTTTTAAAAGAAATAAAGGAGTATAAGAATTTAGAATTAAGAATTAAGAATGAAGAATTAAGGATTCAGAATTTAGAATTAAAGGAAGAAAATATAAAAGATTCAGAATTCAGAATTCAGAATCCAGAATTGGAAAAACAAGATAATGAAATTTTAAAAGAAAAAAAGATAAGCTTTTCAATAAAAATAAATTCGGAAAAAAGTATGAAAGGAATACTTTTGTCCGGCGGGAGAGGAACACGACTTTACCCATTGACTAGAATAACCAGCAAGCAACTTTTGCCGGTTTATAACAAGCCGATGATTATGTATCCGTTGCAAACTTTGCTTGACGCCGGGATAAAAAATATTTTGATTATTGTCGCGCCCGAATATGCTGGTCAGTATTTGCATTTGCTTGGTTCGGGCAAAGAGTTCGGCGCCAAATTCACTTATGAAATTCAAGATGAACCAAAAGGTTTGCCGGAAGCGTTTATCATCGGCGAAAAATTTATCGGTGAAGACAATGTTGCGTTGATTTTGGGGGATAATCTGTTTTTTGATCATAATTTTTCCGAAGATATCAAGAGTTTTGACAAAGGCGGACGGATTTTTGCGGTGGATGTTCCGGATCCGGAGAGATTTGGTGTGGTTGAGTTTGACAAGGAAATGAAAGTTGTTTCCATTGAAGAAAAACCAAAAGAACCAAAAAGTCATTATGCGATTCCGGGTGTTTATATTTATGATAGTCGCGTTTGTGGAATTGCCAAAAAGATCAAACCGATTTGGCGACCGGAGACGGATATTGTCGAAGTGCACAAAGCTTATTTGCAAAGTGGTGAGTTGGATGTGCGCAAAATTCATGGTCGTTGGTATGATGCCGGAACCTTTGATTCATTGTTAAAAGCTTCCAATATTGCGGCCACTTTGGAGTTTCAGAAAAAAATGGGGTATAATGAAGAAGTTAAGTAATTAAATTAAGAATTATGAATTAAGAATTAAGGAGCTTGGATTTATTTTTTTAATTCTCAATTCTACATTCTTAATCGTGTTTTATGCCTTCATCATTCTCTCTGCGCGCCTGTTTGAAATCAGCCTTTACTGTGGCGCGCAAAAATCATTGGTTGTGGATTTTTGGTTTTTTTATCGGGAGTAGTTTGCTAATTCTTGATTTTGACAAAATTAATTTTGTCAACGTCGGACAAATGTCTTTGTCTGGAATTTTTACTTTGTTAAAACAGCAGTTGGGCGTTGGTGGATTTTCGACCATGATGATTATTGGCGTTGTCTTGGTTTTGTTTTTTGTTTTTTTGAGTATTTATGCCAGAAGTTCTTTGATTTTCGGACTGAGCCAACTTTTTGCGGGAAATCTAATTCCTTTTGGGCGAATAGCCAAAAGCGGTTTTACTTTTTTGCCAAGAATTATTTTGTTGGAGTTGTTGTTGATTTTGCCGGCGCTTGTCTTTGGGGCATTGACCATAGTGGGCATCAATCGTGACAGTCTGCTTTTGTTTCTGTTGTTTGCGATTCCGTTGGTTGTGTATTTGATTTTTGTTTTTCTTTTTAAGCACTATATTTACGGAGAAGCGATTATTGCCAAAAAATCGGCCAAAGCGTCCATTGTCGGCGGATTTTTGATTTTCAAAAACAATTACCAAAAGTTGTTGCTGGCAAAGTTGGTGGAACTTTGTTTGTGGATTTCTTTGGGAATCGGTTCGGTTTTTATTTTGGCTTTGTTTTTTCTGCCGTTTATGTTGTTGGGGGTGTTTTTTTATTTTTCGATAGGGGAAATTGTTTTTAATTTCATGATTATTTTTTCTGTTTTTCTTTTGGCATTTGCCTTTTTCTTGATCAAGGGGTTTTCTTTGACTTTTATCCAAGCTTATTTGACCAAAGTTTATTTGTCCGCAAAATAATTTTTTCAACAAAAAAACTCGGAAATGCTCCGAGTTTTTTTGTGTTTTTTAATTCATTTCATAACTCCACAAGGCTTGTTCTTTGGACAAGATCAGTGTTTCTGATTTTGCATCAACGGTAAAGTCGGTGATGTCGTTTTCCGGTAAATCCAGAGAAAAATGGCCGTTGCGATCGTCAACTTCAAAAATTTTTATAATATTATTTTGTAGAATAAAAATATAGTTACCGGAAGCATGCCACAAAACTTTTTGGATGTTTTCGCTGAACCGAGTTAATAATTTTTCGGACAAATTTTCGTCGGACAAATTGAGGAAGGATATTTCTTGTCCGGTATAAATAAGCAAACGATTTTTGTCCGTCAAGAAATCAAACCCTAAAATATCTTTTTTTGTGAATTCGATTCTGTCAATTGATTCGTTCAGTACAAAAAGATTCCTTTCTTCATTGTCCACTAGCAATATTTTGTTGCCATAATGTCCGAGTAAGCGGGAGTTTTCGTTTTTCAAAGTGAGTGATTTTTGTTCGATTTGTCCGGTTTCGTTTAGTGGTTCTTTGGTTAAAACGGTTTTTTGCAAAAGATTTTTGACGATGAAAAGCTGATTGTTGCTGATGGAAAAATCTAATAATTTTTCAAAAGTATCAGCTTGATAAATTGTCACCAGTTTGTTGTTTTGGTATTTTTGGATTCGGTTGTCTATCAATAAATAAAGTTCGTTTTCATAAAAAAGGGCTTTTTGCAATGTTGGTGAGGTGAACGGCAGTTTTTCCGCCGACCGGGGGATTCCGGTTTTTATTTGCCAGAGTTCGTTTTTGGTTGTGAACAATCCGACTGTTTGTTCGTTGTCCCAAAAAATACGCCAATCTTGGATATCTCCGTTAAGGGAAAAAAGTTGTTTGCTTTTTGCCGAACTGTCGATTAGCAGAAAAAAAACAGTTTGGTTTTTTTCAAAGGTGGAGTAAATCCCGAATTTTTTTTCGTTCAAGTTGGCTCGTGAATATTTTTCTTCGCTTACCGGTTCGGAGGTGAATATTTTGAATAAAAAGATATCTTCCGCAAAGGTGGTTTTTTGGCTTTCAAAAAGCATTTTTTTTTGCCAGGAATAATAGCCTTCTTTTTCTGCGGAGACAAGGTATTCGTCAGGCAAAACATTATTTATTCTTGTTGGTGTATAATCTTTTGTGCTTTGGCCGTTAAAAAAGATTAAGGCGCCCGAAGGCTCTGTTTTGATGACCATGGCGCCGGTTTTTTGCAAACTTAGTTTTTTTAAATTATAACGATATCCGGCCGTATACAAAAGCAAAATCGGTGTAACAATAAAAAAAATCGAAATAAAAATTAAAGTGATCAAACGACGATGTTTTATATTCATAAATTGAAATTAATTTATTCTAATTTAGTTTAATTATGGCATATTTATTGTGAAAAAGGAAGACTTTGTGTTTTGGTGGTAATTATATTTTGTTGCTGATTATAATTTGTGATATAATTGGTTTATTGGCAAATAGTCGTTATTTTATAATATTTCAATAAACAAAAAACAATTATGCTTAACAAAGATTTATTGTCAGAAAACATTATCGCTTTATTGGGGTTGGAATCATTGCCAGAAGAAGAAAAAAAAGCGTTAATCGACAAAATGACTGATTTGGTGATGAAGCGGGTAATGCTTCGCTTGATGAACGAAATGAAAGCAGAAGACTCCGCCTTGATGAGTGAGATGGAAAGTCGTCCCGAAGAAGTTTTGGCATTTATTGCCGAAAAAGTTCCTAATTTTGACGAAATCATGAAAGAAGAAATAGTCCGAGTCAAAGAGGAAATGCTCTCTGCAACCGAACAAGAATAAGCGGTTTATTTATGTTAAGACAAAAAGCAAATAAAAATAAAATTATTGAAAAGATGAATCGCGCTTATGAAGTTTTTGCTTCAAAAATGGCCGAATTGCAACAACAGGCTGAACAATCTTATCGCGATGGATTAAAAAAAGTGGAAAAACAAAAAATTGCCGAAGCTTTGGCTCAGATAAAAAATATTGTCAACAAATAAGCAAATTATATGCAAGAACAATCCGCTCAAGCAACCAAGCCCGGTCAACCGGACTTGGACGAAAGCAAAAAACCGGAATCAAAAGGGGTTCATGGAGAAGGGGTCAAAGAAGCAAAAGTCGAGATCAAGGAAAAAACCGTGGAAGAAATAAGACTTGAAGTTGCCAAAAAAGTAGAAGAAATCAAAAAAAAGTTTGATCTTTCGATTGAAAAACTAAAAAATATTTCTGCGGAGTCAGCGCAGTCTTTGATTCGTCAGTCGGAGCTTGCAAAAAGAGAGCTTGATGTTGAACTGGTCAATATTGAACGTGATTTGGCGCAAAAAGAATCTGACAAAAGCAAAGAGGTCAACATGCTTCAAGCAAAAAGGGCGTATGATTTGGCCAAAGTCGAGTTGGTAGAAGTGCAAAAAGAGATTCATTCTTTGGAGGCCAAAGAAAAATCAAAAAAAGGTGATGCTGATAAATTAAAAAAGTTAACCGAACAGCAAAAAAGTTTAAAAGAGAATATCTCAACCAAAAAGGCGGAAATAATTGGTCTTGAAGATGATATTGAAAAAAAATCAGGCGGTGTTGATCATCGACATACTTTTAATTTGGATGATTTTGCCAAGCAGGCGGAAGTTGTATCAACCAAAAGTGAAAATATCGTGAACAGTCATGAAAATTCAATGCCCAAGGTTGATCATGTGGCTATTGAATTGGCAAAAGAAGAAGAAAAAAGAAAAGAATTGGCTCGGCAGAAAGAACAAGAACTTTCTTTGTGGCAAAATATCAACAAGGCGCGCAGTTTCACCGAATTGGTTAATGCTTTGTCAGGGAGAGAGCAGTTAAAATCGACTGATGGCCATATTTATCCGACGGATACGGTGATTGAGGTTTTGCAATTAATAGCAAAAAGATTGCCTTCGCCAAAAAGTGCTATTGTAGAAAGTTTTCCCAATATTCCTGGGGTCAAGGAAAAAATGGTAGCCTTGTTAAATAAGGAGTTTTTTGCTGACGTTTCTGACAAATATGCTGACACTCATGCGGAGATGGTTAACAAATATTATGGTATTGGTGGAGTATTGCGTCGGTTGGTTGATGGCAAGAATTTCCAAGAAATCAAGCAAAAAGATAATGAGTTATTATTGGAAATGCAAGAACTTCGCGCTGAGGCGGTTAATGAACGAATAATTAGAGCCATGGATGCTGAACTTTTTGTTTTGGATGCTCGCGCCGAATCTTTCGAAAAAACACAGGGTTGGGGCAAAAAAACCTATGAAAGTTTCAAAAAAACCGGCAAAGCCAGAATGGCGATAGGGCTTGGTTTGTTGGGAGGTGGCGTGGCCTTGGGTATGGCCGGAGCTCCGCTCATGGTTCTTGGCGGTGTAGTTGGCATGCGTCGGTTGATGGGTGGAGTTGGTGCCGGAGTCGGTTCTTATGATTTGTTGAATTTAGCAGCCGAAAAATTGAATATGCGCAATCTTTCTTTGAATGACGAAAAAAAAGCGGAATTGGGAGCTTTCAAAAAAGAGAACAACCTAGGTATGTTTAGTCGAATTTTTAACAAAGAAAAGCAAAAAATGTTTTCCGAAAAAGAGATGGAGCTAAAAGTTGCCAGAGTAAAAGAAATTTTACCAGAAATGCCTGATGAAGAATTGGACAAACTGGTAACTTATTTGGGAACAACTTTAAGCATGGATGGCAAAAAACCATCGCAAGATCAGACCTTTATGGAATTGTTAAGAGAAAAGCATCGTCGTTTGAAGTCCGACGAATTTGAAGATTCCGGAAAATTAAATAAAATGTTGATCAGAGAACAAGTAAAAAACACAGGGATGTCAAAAGAGGCGATTCAGTTAAAAAATGAAAAAATCGCGACTATTGAAAAGCAGGTTGTTGATTATCTAAAATTCAAGTATTTTGTGGAAATTAAATTGTTCCAAGAAATGTTGAATTCAGCAACGACCAAGGTAGAAAGGATCGCCACACCTGCCTACAAAAAATGGACTTCCGGTATCGACAGTTTGGAAAAAATGTTCAAAAGTTTTCCCGAAGATGTGCAAACATTTATTGACAAACATATTTCCGGTCCGGAGAATAGTTATAATCAAAAAAGAGGAACCGGTCGGCGAATTGCCAGTGCCGATATGTTTTTGCCCGAGATAGCCAAAAAGATCAAAGAGCAAAAGACTTCAGAGATAAAAGAATCTGAGTTGCAAGAAACGAATTGGCAGTTTCGTCCAGAGGTGGCTCAGGAATTAAGAAATATTTTGGAACGAAACCCTTTGATCAATACTCAGGCGCAAGCTGAAGCAAAACAGAGCAACAATGAGGCGGTTAACTTGATAGAGACCGCGATTGTTGAAATTGAAAAAAATAACAAAAAAATAACTGAGGCGCTGAACAACAAATTAAAAGAAGCGGATTTGGCTTTGTTGGCCAGAGAAAAAAATGAAAAATATATGCGCTCTTTGCGCAAAGTGGCTGCTTTGGGATTGGGTGTTGTTGTGGCCAGCGGATTGGTGGCCGAAACTTTGCGCGGAATGTTAAAGTCGGAAGTTGTCCCGACTCGGAGTGGTGTTATTGAAGGGCAAGGAAGTAATTTGGGTGATGGTCGCCCACCGGTAATAATTGATCACTCAAAACCGGAATTGATTACGCCAAAACCGGTTCCCGTAATTTTCCCTAATGATGGTTTTGGTCAAACAACGAGTAATACTTTTGATACTTTGCCAACGGAAACAGAAACACCAAAACCGTTTGGGGTGGCTTTGCCAGAGGAACATCCGCACGCTGACCCTTCTGATCATCCTCATGCTGACCCAGTCGACCATCCCAAAAAATCGATTGGTCCAAAAGTTGTTCCAGTTCAACAATCAGGGACGGCGGTTCGCTCTGTGGATCGTTTTGGAAATATTCGAGTTGGCGACAAACCGGTTGGTTTTGTCGATAATGATGGCTTTCGAAGATTTTATGAAAATTCCGGATTCAATGAGTCCAATACCGTTGGAGAAACTAATCCAACGGAAAAATTCAGTTTAAAAGAAATGAAAAAAAGTGTTTTTGAAAAGATGAATGGCAAGGTTTCGGTGGGTGATTTGCCGGAAGAGAAGATCTCAAATCCGGTGATACCATCAGAAAAAGAAAAACCGGATTTTGGTTTGTATGGAGAAGACACGCACAAACGGACGGGAATTGATTTTGGCGAAAACTCAGACGAAGACTTGGAGGCGGATGAATCTGCTGTTGAGGATAATGAAACAGAGACAGCGACGCAAAATAAAGAAGAAGTAGCAACTAACAAGGAGATCCCAGAAGAGCCGAAGAGAACTCGTCTGCGAGTTAGAGAAGCAATGTTAAAAGCTCAGCCAAATTTGGCGGATAGTGCGGAAACACCAACAGGTAATCAGGGCTTTGTTTATGACCCTAATGATTTGCCATCTCCATTGGAGGATACTGAGCCTGGATTAAAGAAGGCGGGTATTCTAAAAGAAAATTTTCGACGGATTTTGGAAAACAAAATGGGAACTGCTGAAGGTCAGGGGCAAGTTCTTGATGATGCGACAAAGATTTCCAGACTGCAACATGCTTTGGCAATGGCCGATAATCCTGAGACAAAAAGACAAATCGCCGGAGATATCGCCAAGATAGTTTCCACCGGTAAAAAAGTGTACGGAGATGTTTTTGGTCTGTAAATTTAATACAAAAAGGCTTTGTTTCCGTCAGAGCCTTTTTGCGTTTTTGATGCCTTTATTTGTCGATAAAATTGTGTTAAAATAAAACTATGTTAAGTTTTAATTTATTTCAAGTATGTCCAAGTTTTTGATCAAAGGAGGCAAAAAATTAAAAGGTGAAATCAAAGTCAACGGAGCCAAGAATTCGGCTTTAAAAATTATTGCAGCGTCTCTTTTAAGTTCCGAAGAGGTTGTTATAAAAAATGTTCCGCAAATAGAAGAAGTGAGTCGGTTATTGGAGCTTTGTCAAAGTTTGGGAAGTTCCGTTAATATCCTTGGCGAAACGGTCAAAATAAAAACCACAAAAATTATTACGACCGATTTGGATCCGAACTTGGTCAAGAAAATTCGCGTTTCTGTTTTATTATTGGGTGCGGTATTATTGCGCGAAGGTCGAGTTCATATGCCACATCCGGGTGGTTGCGCCATTGGCCAAAGACCGATTGATTTATTTATTGATGGTTTGCAAAAATTGGGCGCGACTTGTGTCGAAGATGAAACCGGTTATACCTTTACCGCCAAAGAGTTGGTTGGCGCGGAATTTTTCTTTCCGATTATTTCCGTTACAGCCACTGAATTTTTGATGATGACGGCTACCTTGGCAAAAGGTAGAACAGTTTTAAAAAATTCTGCCTGTGAACCGGAAATTCCGGCTTTGGCAGAATATTTGAATCGTTGTGGCGCCAAAATTTCCGGCGCCGGAACAAATACGATAATTATTGAGGGGGTCAAAAATTTAACAGCCGATGTTTTTGAAGTTATTCCGGATAGAGTCGAAGCAGGAAGTTTTGCTATTTTGGGTGCTCTTTGTGGAGATCCGATTCGTGTTACCAATTGTGTTCCGGAACATTTGGAAGCTCTTTTGGCCATGTTTGATCGTATGGAAGTTCCATATACCAGAGGCGACAATTGGCTCGAAGTAAAAGCTAACAAAAAAATCAAAGCGGTCAATGTGGTGACGCATGAATATCCTGGTTTTATTACTGATTTGCAACAACCAGTTGTTGTTTTGTTAACTCAAGCCCAGGGGGTGAGTTTGGTTCATGAAACTATTTTTGAAGGTCGTCTATTTTACACGGACAAATTGGTACAAATGGGCGCCCAAATAATTATGTGTGATCCGCACCGTGTTATTATTAATGGCGGGACAAAACTTTTTGGACGACACCTCGACAGTCCTGATTTGCGTGCCGGTTTTGCTTTGGTTTTGGCCGGTTTGATTGCTGACGGACAGACAGTTATCGATAATATTTATCAGATTGATCGCGGTTACGAAAAAATTGAACAAAGACTAAAAGCCCTTGGCGCGGATATCGAACGAGTAGAATAATTTTATTTTAGCTCACGGCTTAATGCTCACTACTTATTTTTAATAATTATGAACGTACCAAAAACAAAAAAAAGATTTTATAAATTTTTAATTGGTTTAGTGGTTTTGGCTTGTTTGTTGTTTGCTTCATTTTCGAGTGGCTATGTTTTTGGCAAAATAGGTGAAGGCAAAGTCAATTTGGTTTTTGATCCGGAACTTTACAAAGAAAAACCATTGACCCAGATATTTGATAGCTCAATTTTTAAACAAGTTTATTCTATTATCACCAATGATTTTGTTGACAAACAAAAAATTGAAGAAAAAAATTTATATTATGGTGCTTTGAAGGGAATGGTTGATGGCGTGGAAGATCCATATACTGTTTTTTTTGATCCAACGGATACAGCCAGTTTTGATGAACAAATAAATGGGGAGTTCGAAGGAATTGGTGCGCAAATCGGCCAAAAAGAGGATATTATTGTGATTATTGCGCCATTGCCGGGTAGTCCGGCCGAAAAGGCGGGGCTAAAATCTGGCGACAAAATTTACGCGGTTGATGAAAAAGATATTATTGGATTTTCTGTTGATGAAACCATCAAGGTGATTCGCGGACCCAAGGGAACGGAAGTAAAATTATTAGTGGTGAGAGGAGAAGAAGCCCCTTTTGAAGTAAAAATTGTGCGAGAGGTAATAGTTATCGAAAGTGTGAAATGGAACTGGAAAAACGATTTGTTGCATATTGAGCTACAAGCGTTTAATGCTGATACATCATCTTTGTTTGCTAGAATTTATGAAGAAATAAAAAACAAAAAACCAAAAGGAATTATTTTGGATATGAGAGGTAATCCGGGAGGAATTTTAGAAACAGCCGTTGATTTGACTTCTTATTGGGTTGATAACAATGTGGTTATGGTGGAAAAATTCGGTAATGGCCAAGAAAATAAGTATTATACGACGCATGAAGCGTATTTCAAGGATATTCCAACGGTTGCGCTTATTGATGTTGGAAGTGCTTCCGGATCGGAAATTTTGGCTGGGGCGTTGCAAGATTATGGTTTGGCCAAATTGGTCGGACAAAAAAGTTTTGGCAAAGGGTCGGTTCAGCAAGTTAAACGATTACCAGATGGCTCATCGGTCAAAGTAACTATTGCCAAGTGGCTTACGCCGCAGGGGCGTAGTATTGACGAAGAAGGTGTCAAGCCTGATTATGAAGTGGAATATACCAAAGATGATTTTGACAAAAAGATTGATCCACAATTAAACAAAGCAATTGATTTATTGAAAAAATAGTTTGTGGACAAAAAAAGTGAGGGGCTTATTTTGAGCTCCGCTTTTTTTTGGGTTAAATTGCCAATAAAATTTTAAATAAAATAATTTATGACCAAGTATGTTTTTGTTGTTGGCGGAGTTATGTCTTCCGTCGGCAAAGGTGTTGCTTCTGCTTCAATCAGTAAGTTGCTTCAGTCAAAAGGGTATCGTGTCGCTAATATCAAATGCGACATGTATGTAAATATTGATGCGGGAACAATTCGTCCGGCGGAGCATGGCGAGGTTTTTGTTGGCGAGGATGGTGTTGAGGCTGATCAAGATCTTGGTAATTATGAACGTTTTACCGATCAAATTTGCACCCGAGATAATTACATTACTACAGGACAAGTTTACCAAGAAGTTATTCGTCGTGAACGTAATTTGGAATTTGAAGGTGAGGATGTGGAGGTTGTTCCGGATATTCCGAATGAAATTATTCGACGTATTAAATTTTGTCAGAAAAAAAACAAAGCCGATGTCGTGGTTATTGAATTTGGTGGAACGGTGGGTGAGTATCAAGTGTTACTTTTTCTTGAGGCTGCTCGCATGATGAAAATGAAAGATCCAAAGAATGTTTTTTCGGTTATGGTCAGTTATTTGCCAACACCAAGTTTGCTTGGTGAACCAAAGTCAAAACCAACGCAGTATGCTATTCGCACTTTGAATTCCGCCGGATTAAATCCGGATTTTATTCTTTGTCGCGGTGATCGTCCGGTAAGTGATTCAATCAAAAACACCATTAGTAATGTTTGCAGTTTGCCAAAAGAAAGAATTATTTCCGCTCCTGATGTGCACTCCATTTATGATGTGCCGGTAAATTTTGAAGCGGAAAAGTTGAGTACGGTTTTGTTAAAAACCATGGGCCTAAAAGCAAAGAAAAATGATCTCAAAGATTGGATCGCCCTGGCCAAAAAAATAAAAAATTTAAGAAAAGAAGTAACCATTGCCATTGTCGGTAAATATTTTAATTTCAAATCTTGTCGAGATACTTATATTTCCGTTATCGAAGCGGTTAATCATGCTTCTTGGTTTAACAATCGCGCGCCAAAAATTTTGTGGCTTGATGCCGAAGAATATGAGCACGATCCGAGTAAATTAAAAGAATTGGCCAAAGTTGACGGGATTGTTGTCCCCGGTGGTTTTGGTGGACGAGGAACTGAAGGAATCATGTTGGCCATTAAATACGCCAGAGAAAATAAAATACCGTTTTTTGGGTTGTGTTATGGTTTGCAGTTGGCGACGATTGAATTTGCCAGACATGTTTGCAACATCAAGAAGGCGACAACCGGAGAAATCGATCCCAAATCTACCCAACAAGTTATTCACATTATGCCGGAACAGATAAAAAATTTAGCGGAGAAAAATTATGGCGCCACTATGCGATTGGGTGCTTATCCCTGTAAATTGGATAAAAAGTCAAAAAGTTTTCGCGCCTATGACGCAGAATTAATCTCCGAAAGACATCGTCATCGTTATGAAGTAAATAATGATTATCGAGACGTTTTGCAAAAAAACGGTTTGCTTTTTGCCGGGACTTCGCCGGATAATAAATTGGTGGAAATTATTGAACTGCCAAATCATCCGTTTTTTGTCGCCACTCAATTTCATCCGGAATTCAAATCCAGACCATTGACCGGTCATCCGCTTTTTAACGCTTTTATCAAATCTGCAATTTCCAAGAAAAATGTTAAACCTAAAAAACATTAAATCAATCGCCGTAATTGGCGCTTCCAATAATCAAGCAAAGTTTGGTTATAAGATTGTAAAAAATTTGCTCAGCAGAAACTTTGTTGTTGTGCCGATTAATCAGGGAGAAAAAGAAATTCTTGAACAAAAAGTTTACTCAGGTCTTGCGGAGTTGAACACCAAAGTGGATCTGCTGGTTTTTGTGGTTCCGCCGGAGAGCGGTTTGTTAATTTTGCAAAAAGCGTATCAATTGGGTTATCGAAAATTCTGGTTTCAACCGGGTGCAGAATCTCAAGAAATAAAAGAATTTTTACAAACAAAAAAAGATCTTGATTTTGTATTGAACTCTTGTATTATGTTTTAACAAAAAATCTCCGCTATTTTGCGCAGAGATTTTTTTGTCGAGAAAATTTTTTAGAGTTTCTTTAATATTGCAAAACCGTTTTTATCGGTGTTTTTTCTAAACATTTTTCACAGACGACTTTGGTGATATTTTTTGTTCCGGTTGTTGTTGCTTCCAGAAATCCTTGCATCGCAGCCTCGGCAAACCAACCGCTATCCAACCAGTCAAAAAGCCATTCGTTGGTGTAGCGTGGATTTTCTTGATTTACCGCCGAACCGACAGTGCGTAACCATTTGCGGTTAAAAAGTTCTTGACTGCCGATCGGTTCGGACATAATAATCGGTAGTCCCAAAGCTGTGTAAAAGCTCAGTTCGGAAGGCTTGGTCCAAAGAATATCTGTTTGATGAAGCATTTGATTGAATTTGCGGAAATAGTCTTCTTTCGTTGGACTGGAAATTATTTCAATATTTTTATTGATTTGTTGTGCAAGACCTATTTCTTTTAATTCTTCACGAAAATAGACACTAACATCATTGTGTATTCCAGCAACCAAAACCAGTCTAATTTTGTTTTCTTTGATTTTGTCTTTTAAACTTTTGGCGATTTCAATACCTAATTCTTTTTGGGCGGCCGCTCCGCCGACCGCAAACATTAGAGTTAACGGGTGATGTTTTTTTTTGGGGAAATTTTTTGCGCCAATATGGCGAATAATTGTTTCTTGATATTTTTTTAAATAAGTTTGTTGCGGATCAAGGTTAAACAGACGTTGGCCCAAATCTTTTTTGGTAATACTTTCTTTTTTGCCGACCAATTCTTGGGGCAAAGGAAAACCGGTAACAAAAATATTTTGTTCTTTTATTCCATAAAGTTTTAATCGTTCTTTAACGCGATGATTTGGCGCCAAATATTTGATTCGGCTGGAAGATGGATTGAGCGGTGCCCATGCTCGACTGATATCAGTGTCGGTAGCCAGACAATAAATTTCTCCGGGATAATGAAAAACTTCGGCCATAAAAGCCGGAATAAAAAAGGTGCAAATTATTGGTAATGGTTTTTGCGCCAATTTTTTTATTAAGTGTTCGCCCCAACGTTTATTTTTGATTAGTGAGTAAGTTGATTTTAACTGAATTGTTGGATCGGTCAAATCTCTTTTTGGGTAGAATGGTTCAATGGTTTGGAATTTATCAAAAAGATCCCAAGCTAATTCGCCGAGGATGGGTATTTTTTTGAAACGTGAAAAGAACTCATAAGCCTCTCGGCTTTGATTCCAAATTTTTTTGTCGTTTGCCGGAATCCCCGCGTACTTGTTGGCGTTGATGATTTTTTTGTCGCCGGCAAGAATTTTTAATGGGTAGGCCGCTCTTTGGTGACCGTAACCCATGTCAACAGCAATTATGTAAGCTTTCATAAGCTAGTTTATAAAGTTAGAAAGTTCATAAAGTTTATAAAGTATGTCTTTGTCATTTCGAGCGAGCCTGCCCTGAGCGAAGTCGAAAGGGTCGAGAAATCTTTTTTAAATAATTTGAATCAATAAATGTTTTTTTTATTTACATTAAAACTTTATAAACTTTTCCCGAAGGGATCACTTCGTGATAACTTTACAAACTTTTAACTCTTTTGTTAGTAGCAAAAATAAATCCCATTTTTTTATCAAAAATTGATGGAAGTCTTTTTACCTCAAAACCGTTTCTACGCAAAATATCTTCAATTTTTTTTGGTTTGTTTTTTGGGGAAATATGATATTCCAAAATTATATTTTTAATTTTTTTTAAATCAGCGCTTGGTAAGTTTTTAAAAATTGTAAATTCCGCGCCCTCGATGTCCATTTTTAAAAGGGAAATTTCTTTTATTTTATTCTGCGCAAAAAAATCGGTCAGGGAAGTTGTTTTTACCTGAATGGAATTTTTACTGGTTTTATTTTCTTGCAAAAAGTTATTTTGCGAATCAGCGGTAATTTGCAAATTTTTCATTCCTGATTTTGACCAGACGGCCACTGGCAAAACTTTAACTTTTTTTATTTTATTTGCTGTTAAATTTTTCTGACAAAATTCAAAATTTTTCTTTTCCGGCTCAAAACCAAAAATCGGCACAGTCGGATTAAAAGTTCGACAGTAAAGAATAAAGTAACCGGCATGCGTGCCGATGTCGAGAATTGGTGCTTTTGCATTTTTTATAATTTGTTCGGAGCTACGGTATTCTCGAATGACAAAAATTTCATTGGCAACGCTAATATCAACTTCGTCTCTGAGATTTAGTGTTAAATTTTTATTGTTGAATTTATATTTTTTACTTGGCATGTTTTTTTGCTTTAAAAAAGTAAGCTGCGATAAAAGTGGAAAGTGGCATGGCCAAGATCAATCCGATACTGCCAGTTAGAGTGCGGACAATTTCGGTGGCGATAATTTCGTTATTGATAACTTGTGAAAATGAGACAAATTGTCCAGATTTTAAACTAAAAAGTAGTAATAATGGCAACGAAGCTCCGGCATAAGCGAGGAACAAAGTGTTGGTCATGGAACTGATGTGATCAATGCCGATGGAAAGAGCTTTTTTGTATAACTGTTTTTTTGTCAGATTAGGATTCGTTTCTTGCAACTGTTCGACGGCCGAAATTTGACTAATAACCACATCATCAAGCACGCCGAGCGTACCGATAATCATGCCGGCTAATAACAAACCTTCAAAATTAATCGCTTTTCGAGAACTGTCGATGAGAAAAAGAATATCTTCGTTAGCCAATCCGGTAAGACGAGTTAGTTTGGAAAAAATATAAGAAATAAATCCGGCCAGGAACAAACTTAACGCAATGCTGAGGAGTGCAACGTGAGATTTTTTTTGCCAGCCCCAAGTTACATAAACAATAATGGCGAGAATTATGCTGGCGCCGATAACGCTGACAAAAAGCGGATTTTGGCCGGCCAGAATTCGGGGAATTATAAAGTACATGATAATAAAAAAAGTTAAAATCAAACTTAGCAAAGATTTGCATCCTCGCCATTTGCCGATAATTAAAACTGATAAAACAAAAAATATCGACAACCACAACAAATTTCCAGTTCTTATAATATCCGTTACCACAAACGTTTCGCTGCCATCCAAATTTATTTGTCGCATGACCAGAACTTTTTCGCCAACCGAGGCGGTGGAACTCTGCACAACATCAAGATCACCGATGCCTGTGGTGATTTCTTCCTTGTTTTTTAAATCACCGTCGAGAATTTTTACTTTTAGATTTTGTTGTAAGTTCTCAGATCCATCTTCGCGAGTCAAAGTGTTTTCTTTTTCAATCGATAGAACAATTGCTTTGTAAGTTTGATTTTCGATGGCCGGTGGTTGAATTTCAGATTCGGCAAAATTTTCCTCAGCCAAGGCCGAGAAGGGAATCAAGAACAAACAAAAAATTATTAACAAAATATTTTTCATACTTTAAATATAGCAAAAATTTAATAATTTTACAAAATAAATTTTTCAAAAGTATAAAAAAATCCCAAAATTTATTTTGGGATTATATTTGTTAGATGAATGTGCTTTTGAAGCGCGGATCAAATCTTTTGGCTTCATTGACAAAAGATGCAGAAAAATTTTCTTCGGTTAAGTTTCCGCCACCGAGCAATCCTGGCGCCCAACGGAAAGGTTCTGTTTCCATAGCTTGGGCCACTAAGTTTTCAAACTCTTCTTCGTTTAAAATTTTCGTGGGGCGACTGTATTCATATTCTAGTGGGTTGTCGCGGTCTGGAAAAATGACTTGATTTGTAGGGTTGAAATAGGCAATGAAAGCGTTGATTTTGAAAGCACGTTTTCGCAATCTTTGGCACACTTTTTCGAGTAGATTCAAATCGGTTGTAATAACCGGTCGTTCCAATTTATCTGAAAAAACTACAGGAAAATCACCCATAAGTCCATGTTTAAGCACCGCTACATAGACTTTTGTAAAAACATAACCTTCGGCTCGCCAGTCGCCTTTGAGAAGTTCCAATAGCGTGGCCGGAACATCGAGCTCGTCGTCAAATTCACGTTCCAAATTTTCTTCGTTTGTCTTCATTGAGACCTCCTGATAAAATGTAAAGAGCGTTGGTATTTTAGCTTATTTGGGAAAAATGTCAATGGTTTGTGGTAATAAAAAAATCGAAAATTCTTCGATTTTTTTACTTGGCTTGCCATGAATCGGCAGCCAACAAAGTTGGCAACTGGTTCATGGCTCGGGGACAGGGATTCGAACCCCAATAGTCGCCTTCAAAGGGCGGTGTCCTACCATTAGACGATCCCCGAATAATTAATATTTAGTAATGAAAAAAGATGTAACTAAATATAAAATAATACTAACTAATTTTATAGATTTTGTCAAAATTTTGGTTTTAGCTACTTTTTAATTGTTTTAAATATGTTTTTGTTATGAAAGCGTTTTGACAAATTTAAAAAGTTGCGATATACTTGATTTGTCAACTAATTAAATAACGCTTTTATGACAAAGAATTCATCGGCTATTGATTTTTTTATCAACCTTGGTCGAACGCAAACTGTTTTGAGTAACTATTTTGATCGCCGTTTGGGGGGAATTGGATTTAATGAATTTTTAATTTTGTATTTTATCGAACAAAGTGAGGAACAAAAAATGCGCCGAATAGATTTGGCGAACAAGGTCGGTTTGACCGCATCCGGTGTTACGCGCTTGCTTTTGCCGATGGAAAAAGTGCATTTGGTTCGTAGCGGAGAAGCGCGAGATGACGCTCGGGCTCGTTTGGTCAGCGTAACTTCCGCCGGTCGAGAAAAATTAACGGAGGCTTTGGAAAGACTAGAAATTATTGGTGAAGAATTTTTTTTGCAACAAAAAAACATTGAAATAAAAAAAATGACCGAGATTTTGTCAAAAATATTTGGTCAGATTTTATTAAACTAAAAAAATAAAAATATTATGCAAAAATTTTTTTATGTGGGTGTGTTGTTGTTAGTCGTTTTTTTATCCGGTTGTGAATATGGAGAAAAAGAACAAGTTGTTCCTGCTGATGTTCTTTTGCAAGAAGTGCAAAAAAATAATATTGATGATACTGCTTGCGCTAAGGCGTGCGACAATTATGTTGATCGTTGTTTGACTTTGGTGCCGAACGCCGATCATGTTGTTTTTGAAGAAGGTAGAAAATCTTGTTTGGCCGAATGTTCTGTTTGGCCAAAGGAAAAAACGGAATGTATTATTGAACGAGATGACTGTCCGACAATGACTACCAAATGTGAGCTGTAATTTTTGAAAAACAAAAAAGTTTGTTATAATATTGGTGAAAAGTTGCAAAATGAAAACAAAAAATAAAAACAAAAACAAATCAGGATTCTGGCAATTTTGGCGTACTTTGGGGCCGGGGGTGATTACCGGTGCGAGTGATGACGATCCTTCGGGAATTACTACTTATACGCAAGCCGGTGCCAAATTCGGTTTTGCCACATTGTGGGTGATGTTGATTACTTTTCCATTAATGGTTTCGATCCAAGAAATGTGCGCCAGAATAGGTTTGGTCGCCAAACTGGGATTGGCTGGAGTTTTGCGCAAATATTACACTAGAAAAATTTTGTATGTGATGATTTTGTTCAGTTTTCCGGCAATTACTTTGAATATCGGAGCCAATATTGCGGGGATGGGCGCGGTGGCTAATTTGTTGGTTCCGCAAGTGCCGATTGATGTGTTCAGTTTGTTGTTTACAATTTTGTTGTTGGTTGCCATTATTTCTTTTCCTTACAACAAAATAGCCAAAATAATGAAATGGTTTTGTTTGACTTTGCTTCTTTATATTATGGTACCGTTTTTTTTAAATGTCGGATGGACGGAAATATTTTTGGCGACAATCAAACCTGATTTTCAATTAACCAAGGAATATTTAGCTGTTCTTGTGGCGATTTTGGGAACGACAATTTCACCTTATTTATTTTTTTGGCAAGCTTCAATGGAAGTGGAAGAAGTTCATCACAAGCATTTGATTGTTGACAAAAATATTTTAAAACAGATGCGCAATGATGTTGACTTTGGGATGTTATTTTCAAATTTTGTCGCTTATTTTATAATTTTGACAGCCGGCTCGGTTTTATTTGAGGCCGGTATTACGGAAATTTCCACAGTCGAACAGGCAGCCAATGCTTTGCGTCCGTTGGCTGGGAATCTGGCTTATTTGTTTTTTGCGATTGGGGTTATTGGCACAGGTTTTTTGTCTATTCCTGTTTTGGCCGGATCGCTTTCTTACATTATGGCGGAAACATTTAATTGGCAAGAAGGTTTGGACAAAAAATTTTATCAAGCCAAAGGATTTTATATTACCATTATTGTTTCTTTGTTGATTGGTCTGTTAATTCCAGTTTTGGGTATTAGTCCGATAAAAGCGTTGTTGTATTCAGCCATTTTTTATGGCATTACCGCACCGGTTTTGATTGTTATTATTTTGCATATTTGCAATAACCAAAAGGTTATGGGCAAATACCGCAATGGTTGGGTTTCCAATCTTTTTGGCGGTTTGGCTTTTTTGATTATGATTTCCGCCACGCTGGCGATGTTTATTTTGTAGAAAATTATTTTACAAAAAAACGAGTCTTTCGACTCGTTTTTTTGTTGGAACCTATTAATCTTTTTTCTTTTTTGTAACAGCTTTTTTTGGAGCTTTTTCTTTTGCTGATTTTTTTGTTTTTTCAATTATGACTTCCGGTTCGGCGATTTCTTCTTTAACTTCCTTAACGGCTTTGACTTCTTTAGCTTCTTTTGCAAAAGCTTTGTCAACGGAAATTTTTGGTGCAAGAATTTTTAAAATTTTATCCAATTTTTCGTTCAACATTTTGATTTGTTCGCCACAATCGCAAGAACCTTTGGTAGTTGGTCGATCAAAACAGTTGTCGCAAAAAACGGTTTTGCCTGGAATTGGGCGGAAAGGTAATTGAAAGGTTGCTCCGCATTTGGCGCAAACAGCGTCAAAACGTTGTCTTTCTTGTCTGTCGGCATGTCTTGGTTTGTCGTAACGTTTTTCGGTGTTAAAACCATAGCTTGACGGTCGGCTGTCGCCTTGATTTTGATCTTGTTGTTTGCCAAAGCAGTTGCTACAAAAAACAGGACGATCACCGGTTGGTCGAAATGGCAGTTCGCATTCATTGCCACATTCACTGCAAATAGCCTTGTGTCTGATAGAAGGACCGCCAAAACCTCGGCTTCGGCCACCGCCGCCACCACCAAAACTTCGGCCACCACCGCCACCAAATTTATTACCTGAGCCAAATTTTCTTCCACTGTCAAAATTTCCCATGTTAGTATTGTTATATTGATTAATTAGACAATTCAAAAAGTATAGCACAGTTCTAAATTTAAAGCAATTCCTTTTTTGGGAGCTTCCCTTTTTGCTGAAAAAATGATAAAATTTACCTATAAACATTTTTGATGCTAATTTTGTTTTTTTATTAAGGAAGCTCTGACAAAGTCGCATTACAACGAAACTTTTATAATTTCGTCGCGAAAAGCTAAAAAAGAGATGAGGCCTATTTGCTAAAATAAGCCGAAGAACTTTTTTAACTTTGCAGCAGAAATCTAAAAGTAGCAGATGAATAGACTTTTTCAGAGATTCCTTAAATAAATAGGATAATAGGTTGGTTTTACCGTTTTGTGGAATTGCTTATTTAAGTAAAAAGTAAAATATGAAAAAAATTTTAATAGTGATGTTGGGAATTATTTTGGGTGTTGGGATTTTTGTTTCTTACAAATTTATAACCAGTCCCAGAACGACCGTTTGCACCATGGAAGCCAAGATTTGTTCAGATGGATCGGCGGTTGTACGTTCTGGAACTAATTGTGATTTTGATCAATGCCCGATAAGTTTGGTTGATTCAAATTGGAAGACGTTTACTGATACGACAAGGTTTTATGTCTCCTATCAATATCCGGAAGATTTTAACACAACGTATATTCATCCGGCAATAAATTTTTGGCCACCGGCAGTTTCGGTTGAGGAGAAAAAAATGAACTGTTTTGTCGAAGGATCGGAAGTTTCCGCTGATGGAAAAACAAGTAAAATAAAAATAAACAATCGAGAGTTTTGTGTTACGGAAAAAAGTGAAGGCGCTGCCGGGAGTGTTTTTACCGATTATGTTTATTCTTTCCAAAAAGAAAATAAGATGATTACGCTTTATTTTACTATCCAAAAAGTACAATGTGTCAATTATGATGAGCCGCAAAAGTCTGATTGTGAAAAAGAGCAAAAAGCATTTGATTTGAATTTGTTGGTTGAAAAAATTTCCGAAACCATAAAATAATTTTGTTAATAAAAAAATCGTTCCAGAAGTGGAGCGATTTTTTTGTCAATTTTTTCAAATTAATATAAAAACACCCCTCAAATTGACTGGGTGTGTATTAACTTTATAAAATTAATACATCATTATGATTATAATATGGATCAAGAAAATTTTAAAAAAATAAAAAATGCAGCAAGAATTAACTATGAAATGGTTGGCCGAATATATTGTCCAGCACTAAAGTCGGATATTCGGTTTAATTCCGATGGATTTCATCATCTTTGTTACGATGGGCATCGAAGTCAGCGGGATAAGCAGGTTCAGCAAAACAAGTTTCGTTTTTTAAGTGACGCTGTTTGTGTATTAAAGAAGGCGACGACCATACAGGAGTATCGTCGATTTTTATGTCAGGTTGGGGAGTGTGACAAGAATGGCTTTTATAAAACAAAAATAATTGAATGGTTTGGTTTCTATGCAATAATAAGTTTTTCCAAAGCCATTAGAATTAATGTCGTGGTTAGAAGAATTGGTGAGGACTCTGGTAATTTTTGTTTTTGGAGTGTAATGCCATATTGGTCAGTTAATAACAAAAAAAGAATAATCGGATCAAAAAAAATGGAAGATGAATAAACAAAAAAGCTCTCAATTAAGAGAGCTTTTTTGTTGTGCCTGGTTATCGGCTTATGATCCGCAAGCGGATTGGCCGAACGGGGCTTTCGCCCTCAAGCACTTTTGTATTATATCGAGATTGTTTTTTTTTGTCAAACGAACATTTTATTCAATTTTTAAAATTTTATATTCCATGATTCTTTTGTTTGCCAATTCAATTTTGACAATGTCGCCAACTTTTTTACCGAGGATGGCGAGGCCGAGAGGTGAGTGTTGAGAAATTACGCCGAAGGAAGGATTGGTTTCGCTTGAACCGAGAATTTTGAATTTTCTTTCTTTGCCGTCAGATAGTAGAGTAACCGTATGTCCAAGTTGAACAGTGGCAAAATTCTCATTTGGCAAAATAATTTGTGAATGATTGAGAACATATTCTATTTCCAACATGCGTTGATTAATTCCGCGCAGTTTGCCTTTGGCCAGTTGATATTCGGCATTTTCGGAAAAATCACCCAGTTCGGCCAAGCGTTTTACTTCCTCGGCTGCTACGGGGTGCGATTTTTTTAAATTTTCCAATTTCTTTTTTAATTCTAAATATTTATCCGTGGTGATAAACGGATCATTTTTTCGTAAAGCCTGTTCTTCTCCTCGTCTTGTTGGTACGCGCATAAATTTATGAAATCTTTCTAAAATAATTTTACCTCAAATTGGATAATTTTTCAATTAAAAAAAAGAGGCGGGTCGCTTCGGTTGAAGCGACTCGCCTTAATACCTAGAAGTTAGATCTTCTGAAAGATCTTAACCTCAACCCGCGAGTATGTGACATACACGCGGAACTGTTCGAACTGCTCACCGAGATGGTGAGCGGTTTCCTCGACGAGGAGCTGCCACTTTTCTTCGGAAATATGCGCCGCGTAAAGCGGCGATTTGTCCGAGGATAGCACGAGCGCGGGCTCATGCTCGCCGTGCCATTTCCCGTCGGCGACGCGATAGGCATAGGTGATGACCGAATCGGTCACCACCATCGGAATGAACAGCCGTCCAGCTTCCGCTTCACGGCAATACAACGCAGTGAGGCAGTCCAGAACGGCGGTCTTTTCCTGAAGAAACCCACCGTACCCCTTCTTCAATCCGAGAGTGATCTCGGCGTGAAGAGTTGCTACTGCGTGGCCGGTGTGGCCACAATCCGTTGCGATTTGATATTTCTTCATTTATTCCTCCATCCCCGAAATTGTAGCCCTCGGGATCACGGGTTTGCTAACATTTAAAGAACACTATATTATAGCATACATTTTTGTCTTTGTCAATCGTTTTGGTGTTCTTTTGAGTAAATTTATTGTTTTTTTGTGTTTTTTCGAAAAATGATAGTTATTTTAAAGACATTTTGTTTGAGCAAGAAGCGAGAAAATGCTATAATTGTATTGTTATTGAGTTTTTATTTTGTCAACAGATCAACGGAGCAAAGCTACGAATCTACTAAAACCTACAAAACTTCGAATACTACAAAAATAAATGCAATAAATTTATTAAATTTCGAAGCATTTGTAATTTTGCAGGGATTCGCAGATTCGTAGCATAATATTTTAGAAACTTTATGAACCAGCCTTCGCTGAAGCTTCGTCTGGCAGGCTTTATGAACTTTACAAACTTTATGAACTTTCTAACTTTATGAACTAATGTATATGCCAAAAACCTTAATCATTTCCGCCAGCCCAAGGAAACAGAATACGGATTTTATTCTTGGAGAAATTTTAAAAAATGTTAGCGGACAAAAAGAGTTTATCAAATTAAGTACCAAGAATATCAAAACTTGTCTCGGTTGTTCGGCTTGCCAAAAAAAATTTGGTTGCGTAATCAAGGACGACATGACAGAAATTTACAAAAAATTAATTTGGGCGGATACGGTGGTTATTGGAACGCCGGATTATTTTGGCAATGTCAGTGGTATTATGAAAAATTTTATTGATCGCTGTCATACTTTTTATAAATACAAAAAATTAAAAACCAAAAAATTGATTTTAATCATGACTGGTGGTCAATCGACTCCGAATGTGCTGAAAGATTTAAAAAATTCCACTTGGTGTTTTGCCAAATATGTTTTTTGGGGCGAACCGCGATATTTCGCTTTTGGTGATATGGATGATGTGGATGTAAAAAAAGATAATAAGGTTTTATCACATATAACAAAAATCGTTAAACAAATAAATAAATAATATAATAAAAAACGGCGAAGTTCGTCGTTTTTAATTTACGCACCGTAAAATTTTACTAACCGATGAAAAAATAGTAAAATGAACAAATTATGAAGTTTCGCGCCAAACAACGAGTCAAAGATTGGAGCAATATTGAAATCACCGAGGAATTCCAAAAGATTTTTGATTTGCTCAACAATACTCGCGAAAATGTTTTTGTTACCGGTCGAGCCGGAACCGGCAAATCAACTTTGCTTGAATATTTTCGTACTCATACTGCCAAAAACTTGGTGGTCTTGGCGCCGACCGGAGTGGCGGCCGTTAATGTTCGCGGTCAAACAATTCATTCATTTTTTGGTTTTCATCCCAATATAACGCCCGAAAAAATTCACAAAGTCGGCGGATCAAAAAAGAAAAACAGATCCATTTACGAAAAAATAGAAACCATTGTGATCGATGAAATTTCCATGGTGCGTGCCGATTTGCTTGATTGTGTTGATAAATTTATGCGCGTTAACGGTGCAAATGCTAATTTGCCTTTTGGCGGAGCGCAAATGATTTTTTTTGGTGATCTTTATCAATTACCACCGGTGGTACAAAGCGCGGATAGAAAAATTTTTCATTCACAGTATGATAGTCCGTATTTTTTTTCCGCGAGAGTTTTTGCCAGTCAAGGATTTTTGAAATCATCTTTTCAAATAAAAATTTTTGAACTTGAAAAAATTTATCGCCAAAAAGATGACAAGTTTATTGATATTTTGAACAAGGTTCGCGAAAATAATTTGACGGATCAAGATTTGCAAATTTTGAACAGTCGGCATGAGCCGAACTATTTTCCGAACAAGAATGATTTGGCGATTTATTTGACTTCCACTAATGCGTTGGCGGACAGTATTAATTTTAATCGATTGAACAAACTCGAAAACGATGAACTGTTTTTTACCGGTCAAGTCAGTGGCAAGTTTACCGAACGTCATTTGCCGACTGAATTGAATTTGAAATTAAAAATCGGCGCCCAAGTAATGCTTTTGCGCAATGATCCGGAAGGCGCTTATTATAATGGTAGTATCGGTCGAGTGGCGGAAGTGATTTTGCGTGAATTTGAAACCGGACAAATGATGGAAGAAATTGTGGTGGAATTGAATTCCGGTGATTTTGTTTCCGTTTTGCCCAACACTTGGGATTTGTATGAATATTATTTTGACTCGAGCAATGGTTGGATCGAGAGCAAATCGGTTGGCTCTTTTGTTCAATATCCGTTAAAGTTGGCTTGGGCGATTACCATTCACAAAAGTCAAGGCAAAACTTTTGAAAATTTGGTGATTGATGTTGGTGCCGGAACTTTTGCGCATGGTCAAATGTATGTGGCGTTGAGTCGGGCGACTTGTTTGTCGGGGATTATATTAAAAAGAAAAATAGAAAAAAGACATATTATTATGGATGACAAAATCGTTGAATATTTCAAAAGGGAGAGATGATTTTTCGTTTATTTGTTAGAAGTGTTATAATAGAAATAGGTATTACAAAATTAATAATAAAAGTTATGAATGAAAAACAACCGGGGACAACGGAGTCTCGCCCAAAGAACGACGACTATGAGGCTGAAGGAAAATTGTATGAAAAATTAAAAAAGGTTGAAGCCTCAAAATTTTTTACATGCCAAGTTGATGGGGCTGATTTTGGTTATGCTGATATTTTGTTTAATGTTGATGGAGAGATTCGGAAAGAGGGTGATTATTATATTGTAAGGTGCCAAAAGTTCGAGGCCGATATCTCGGCGCAAGAAGTTGGCTGTTTTTTGAGTGGTGGTAATATTAACAAAGACGCAAAGTACAAAATAATGTTCCCGATAGTGGAGCTTGCCTTTTACAAAAATATTTGCGCGATGTTTAATTCTTTTGTTCAGATAGGTGAAAATTTGGGGCCAAAGGAAGAACACAAAGACTGGGCGGCTGCGCCAACTATGTTTGGTTCTGTTTTTACCAATCCAAACAAGGCGCCAAATCTTACCGCTCAGAAATTTATAAGAGTTTTGAACAAAAATTTGGGTGAAAGTCGGGAAGGATAATTCTCAACAAAAGTGTTCTCATTCATGATTGTTTTATAACAAGAAGTAGTTGCTTTTAAAAAAATCCCCGAGCGTGTGTTCGGGGATTTTTGTTTTTTACGTTGGTGAAAAACAATCATTAAAAATAAAGCCGAATCCGGAAAACAAAAATATCAGATAAACTATTTCGACCGAAAAATAAAGAGAAACAAAGCCGGGGCGCCAGATTTCCAATAAAAACAAAATCATGGTTAAGATAAAACTCAGTCCGATGATCGGCTGGACAATGGCAAAAATGGTTTTTTTTATTTTTTCCATAGTTTTTTTAAAAATGTTTTTAGCGGTGTCTTTTTTGCCAGATCGCATTTGATATATTCAAGCGTATAAGATTTTATTTCGGCGAATTTTTTGTGAGAAAAAGATAATCGCAAATTTCCTTGTTCATAATTGGCTTTGCTCAAATTAAAAGTTGTTTGCAAAATAGCGTTTTTGTCATTTTGAGAAATTATTTTTGGTGTTGGCGTTTGGTAGCCCCAATCTTTGTTGTTTTCACGCAAACTCAAACGAAAATTTTCCGGTTGTTCGCCTTGATAATTGACTTCGCAAACGGCCGATTCAAATCTTTGCGGAGACAAAATGTCCAAATAGACCGGTTGTCCGGTTATTTCTTGCTCACAATTTTTTGCGCAAGAAATTTCTTTTACTCTGGTTGCCGGCCATAGGCCTTTGGTAAATGGTGATTTTTCAAAATTATAAATAATGGTTAATTTACCGAGCGGTGAAAAGTTCATAAAAAAAAGATACCCGAGTAAAAGCAAACTCAGCAAAGAGGAAATTAAAAAAGAAATTTTATTTACTCGGCTCAAGGACATAAAGATTTTCGTCTTTAAATATAGTTTGCAGGAATTTTAAATCAATATTTTGCTCGTTTAATTTTTTGGTCAATGTTTCAATGTCTTTGAATCCTTCGGAAGAGTAATAAAAAATTTTGGTATTTTGTAAAATTTTTGGCAAAAAAGTTATTGGATCTTTGGCGTGAATTTTTGGATCATTGATTGATTGGATGACTTGGTAAGTCGGAAAAAATATGCGGTCAGCCCATTCGGGAACGATAAGTAATGAATTTTTTGGTACAACGTTGTTGATTGTTTCCAGCCGTGTTGAAAATTCAGTTAAGTCATTTTTTATTTTCAAAAGTCCTTCGCCTGTTTGATCAAAAACCATGTTTAACGAGAAAATTAAAAAAAAGAAAATTGAAAAAATGATAAATGGTTTTTGCCATTTTTGTTTTATTGTTTTAATGAGTTTTGTGAAAAAAATTACCCAAAAAGGAATTAACAAAAACAACATTGGCAAAAAATAGCGCAAATGCGGTGAGCCGATTGAACTTTGCAAATCTTTTGGCAATCCGGAAAGTCCCCATGGTGAAAAAGCGCCATAAAAAATCAGTTCATAAATAATGGTGAAAAAAATAATTAGACCGGCGAAAAAAATATTGTAATTTTGATCAGCAGCTTTTTTGTTGTCATTTTGAATGTTGTCCTTTTTGTCATTTCGACAAGCAACTTTCTTGTTGTCATTTTGAGCGGCATTTTTTTCTTTGTCATTTCGACCTGCCTGCGTGTAGCCGAGCAACGCTTCGGCGGAGGCACGGCCGAGCATAGCGAGTGGAGAAATCTGTTTTGAACAAAAATAAAGCAGATCTCTCCACTTTGGTCGAGATGACAAATTTAAAATCATCAATAATCCCAAAATCGCCGGAATGAAAATCGGAAATAGAATTTTCCACAGATATTCGCGGATATGCACAAAAACGGTGGATAAGTTGTGCCCGAATGGCAATAAAAATCCCAATATTTTAGAAAAAGTATTTTTTGCAATAGGCGCGGTGTTTTCCAGCGCTTGATAACCCAACGAAAAATAGGAACCGTAAACCAATTTGTTGATTGATAAAATTCCGAACAAACCAAGGAGCAAGGGTATTCCAAAGTAAATTAAAAATTTTGTTTTTCTTTCATAAATAAACCAAAATGCCAAAAGTAAAAATCCGAGAAAGAAAATTTCCGATGTTCTGACAAATAAAGCTAAAGATAAAAAGAGAGCGGACGGAATTAGTAAAAAATCGTTTCTTTTGATTTTTGCCAAAGTCAACAAATAGAAACAACTAAGACTGAAAAAAATCAATAAATTTTGCGGTAACAAACCTTTGTTGGCCGAATAAATAAAGTTCGGCAACACGAGCGCCAAGGCGCTCGACCAAAAGGCGATTTTTTCTTCAGCTATGTTTTTTAAACCAAAAAATAAAAATAAAATTGAAAATAAAGATAAAATTGGCGTGAAATAAACTATTGTGCCGGTTGAAAATATTTTTGCAAGTAGTCCGTAAATTATCGGTAATCCGAGAAAACTGCCACTTACTAATTCGTGTTTTGGCGTAACATTGATGGAGCGAGGAAAGACAATATTGGCGCCGAATTCGTTTAACGGCTCGTAAATTTTTAACTGATTTTTGTCCGCAAAACTTTTGGCAAAATAAAAATTGGCCGTTTCATCAGGTGAGTAAAATTGATCATTGAATTGCGTCGGCAAATAAAAATATATGGGCGTAAAAATAATAATCAGTCCGATTAGCGAGAATAAGTAGGGTTGTTTTTTTATTTTTTGCCAGAGATTGTCCATAATTTGCTTTAATTTTACCATTTTGTAGTTGGAAAAACAAGTTGTTGAATTTTTCTGATAAATTTCCACGGCAAAAAGACATTGACAAAAGTATGATTTTTACATATGATGATTTTACTGTTCTTTTGGTGTTTTGTTTTGTGTAGTAGTGCTATTCCTTTCAACCTTTGTGGAGAAAGAAAAATGGCGGTATTGAAAAGAGGAAAAATCAAGGCTTTGGTGGGATTGCTTGAAGACGGACTGGAAGCAACCAGTCTTGAGGACAAGGATCTGTTGTTGCTCCAAGTCAGGAGAGCACTGGTTAAAAAAGAGCAATATGTCCAAAAAAGAGAATCCGCTCGTAGAAACGCTCACCAATATATGAATATGAATTGACCAAGTCAATTTAAAAGCGCAAGCTGATGTCTTACCGCCATGAACGGTAGGGCTTTTTTATTTCAAATTTATGCAAAATGTGCTAAATTATTAATGGACTTATTATTCGATTCTCTTCGGAAAGATTTTTAACTCTCATTCGTTATATATATTGTGAAAGTTATGAATGAACAACAGTTCGAAAAAATTTTTGCTGAATTGGCCGAACCGATTTTCCGGTTTATCTATTTTCGTGTATTTGATCGAGAATTGGCCAAAGATTTAACGCAAGAAGTTTTTTGCCGAGTTTGGAAGGTTTTCAGCGAAGGAAAAAAAATTGATAATTTGCGCGCTTACATTTATTTGATTGCCAGAAATCTGGTGATTGATGAAAGTCGCAAGAAGAAAAATAGTTCGCTGGATGTTTTGGCGGAAAAAGGAGCCGATCCACCAGTTGAAGTTCAAGAAGTTTATTGGCAAAAGAATGAAAATGATAATTTGTTAAAAACTTTGCGCAGATTGAAAAGTTCAGAGCGTGAAGTTTTGGAGATGCGTTATTTGCGAGAATTAAAAGTCAAAGAAATCGCTGAGATTTTGCAAATTACGTCCAATGCAGTTTCTTTGCGTTTAAAAAAATCCAAGAAGATGTTAAAAGATTTATGCTACGAGCGGAATTCAAAAAATTAAAAAAAGTTGAAAGTAAGTATTCTTTAACAAAAGAGGAAATTTTTGCGATGCAAAAGAATTTGCGGATTTTTCAAATGCAAAATCCTTTACCAAAAAGAAAATTTAGAATTAATATATTAAATCTTAACTACAAATTTATGATTCCAGCAATTATTGCTCTCGCCGTGGCGTTGTCCGGCGGAGTTGGCTTGGCCGCCCAAAACGCCAATCCGGGGGATGTTCTTTATCCTGTCAAAACTTCAATTAACGAACCTTTGCAAACCGCTTTGAAAATTGATCCAGAAAAGAAAGCGGAATTTGTTGCTGATTTGGTCGAAAAAAGAATTGCCGAAAAAGCCAAATTGGTTGAAGAAAAAAAATTGGATAATTTTGTCAACAACCGTTTGGAAAAAAATTTGCAAACAAAAATTGCTAAAACCGAAACCTTGGCCAAAAAATTAAGCGAACGTGGCAACAATGTGGCCAGTTTGAATGTTTATTCTCGTTTGGCCGGATATTTGGAGGCCAATGAAATGATTTTGACCAAGGTAGCAGAGATAAAACCGGAGTTAAAAACACAAATTTCAGGGAAGTTATCTGAGATTTCTGAAAAAAAGGAAGCAGTGCGGAATTCAACGGCGGCAAGCGAGCAAAAAATGATTGATGCCCAAACAACAAGTTCGAGTTATTCGGAAACAACCGATACCGTTGCGCCAATATCTGTAATGCCAATTCCCGTCGCCAAGGCACACTTAGAAAAAACCGAGGCGTATTTAAAGGCGATTCAAGGAATTTTGAGTGAAAAAATAGAAGCCGGTTCGACCCATTCTTTGTTGTCCGAAATGAGTGCCAAGTTCGAAGAAGCGAAATTGCTTGTCGCAGAAGCAAAAAGATACTTTGACGAAAAGAAATATGTCGAATCCATTCATTCCGCTAACGAAGCCAAAAAACTTTTAGTTCAAGTAAAAGTATTGTTTTACAACAAAGTGATTTCCGAACCAAAATATAAGAATCAGGCGGAATTGACTCAAAAAGTAGAAGAAAGAATAAAAAAACAAACAGAAAACACAAAAGAAAGAGAATCAAAACGTCTTGAAAATCAAAAGGAAAAGCAAGCAAAAATTGAAGAAATGAAATTGAAAAAGCAAAATAAAGTGGAAACTGAAAAAACACAAATTGAAGCGGAAGATAATAATTAAATTTTACAAAAAATCGCCTTATAAAATGGGCGATTTTTTATCTTGATTTTTATTCTAATTTATGACATAATCATGACGATCACCAGCTTGTCATTCTGAGCTTAGCCTGCCCCGAGCAAAGCCGAGGGGAAGAATCTAAGCTGGTTAATCCTGTTTTGAGATGCTTCGACATGCTCAGCATGACAAAACAGGATAGATACATAATTTTTAATTTTTAAAATATGCCGGTAAACACTTCTTGGGGACAATCAGCCGATTGGTATGACAGTCATCTGAAAAAAGATGATACTTATCACAGTACCATAATTTTGCCGAACTTATTAAAAGCCATGAAAATAAAACTCGGCCAACGGATTTTGGAAATTGGCGGTGGTACCGGATTTTTTGCCAATGAATTTCAGAGATTGGGCGCGATTGTGACCGTTACTGATGTGGCCGAAGAACTTTTAAAAATCGGCATGCAAAAATATCCTGAGGTTAATTTCAAAAAATGCAAAGGTTCGCAAGTTGATGAAAAGTTTGATGAGGATTTTTTTAATTTGGTGACCATGATTTTGTGTTTGCAAAATATCGAAGATTTTGAACCGACGCTTCGCTCGGTCGCCAGAGTCATGAAAGGTGGCGCGCGACTTTATATTGTTTTGAACCATCCTGTTTTGCGTGTTCCTCGTCAATCAAGTTGGGTTTGGGATGAAAAAAATAATACGCAGTTTCGCAGACTCGACGGCTATATGTCCGAAGTTTCCATTCCTATGCAAATGCATCCGGGAGCAGATCCGGAAGAAAAAACATGGACTTTTCATCGTCCGCTTTCTGCGTACTTCCGTGCGTTTCGTGCGTCCGGCTTTGTCATTACGCGATTGGATGAATGGTGTTCGCAAAAAGTTTCCGTTGGCGCAAAAGCCAAACAAGAAAATCGCATGCGTGAAGAAATTCCGCTTTTCATGTCAATTGAATTAACAAAAATAAAATTATAAAAAATTTTTAATTAAAAAAATATGATTTGGGTTGGGACATTGGCCGGTGTTATTTTGGTGAGTTTGTTGTCGCTCATCGGTGCGATAACTTTGTTTGTTAATCACGAAAAGCTGCAAAAAGTTTTGCTTTATTTTGTCAGTTTTTCCGTGGGGGCTCTTTTTGGCGAAGTTTTTTTGCATATTATTCCGGAAATTTCCGAAGAGTTTGGTTTTAGTGAAAAGATGGGAATGTTTTTTCTCGCGGGTGTTTTGATTTTTTTCATGATAGAAAAATTCGTCCATTGGCATCACTGCCATCGTGTTGATCATGATCACAAAAAATTGCATCCGGTCGCTTTTACCAATTTGTTGGGCGATGCTTTGCATAATTTTCTTGATGGTGTTATTATCGCCGGTGCTTTTGCGGTTTCTTGGTCGTTGGGTATAGCTACTACTTTGGCTGTTATTGCGCACGAAGTTCCGCAAGAGATTGGTGATTTTGGGGTGTTGCTTTTTGCGGGCATGAGCAAAAAAAAGGCTTTGTTATTTAATCTTTTTTCCGCTTCTTTGGCGATTCTTGGTGCAGTTTTAACTTTGCTGGTTGCGCAAAATATGGAAAATATTCTGCCATATATTTTGGCTGTGGCCGGTGGCGGATTCATTTATATTGCCGGATCTGATTTGATTCCCGAATTGCATCGAGATTCCAGATTATCGCAAACTTTTGGTCATTTTGTTTTTGTTCTTGTTGGTTTGGCCGTAATGTTTGGCTTGAAAATTATCGGATAAAGGAAATTTTCGGAAAAGGTATCTTTTAAAAACTTGACTTGGTCGGTATCTTTCTTGAAGTTTTTATTAGAGAAGAATGATTTCTGTAAACGTTGTCCCTCTCTCGTAATGAGTTGAGGGATTTTTTATTATTGACAATTGGATGTTTATTTAGTAATATACAGTTTCCTTGTTCTTTGACAAAAATCCGATTTCGCGGGAGGCGAAAGGAGAAAGAAATGAATAAATTGAGTACAGCTGGAAAATTGGATTTGAAATTGGCGGAGATTAATCGGCGATTAAGAGGTTTTGGTGTGCCGTTTGAGCTAATTCGTTTGGGTAATTACCGCAATGGTGAATGGCAAATTGATGATGTTATTGCGCATTTTAGCCAAAAGAAATATAAGATTGCCGTTGGTTTTTTGGTTCTGACGCCTTATACAGGAGTGCCGGTTGAATATTGGTGTCAATTCAATTCCACCTATTCGACGGAAGCTTTGTCCGGCCAAATTGTTGTGCCGGTTGTTAACGAGAATTGTTTTTTAATGATTAAATCTTATGGGACTTTTATCGGCCAAACGCCGTTACTTTTTCCACGAGGATTTATTCCAGAAAGTAAAACCGATTTGCCGGCAATTTCTGTGACAAAAAAGTTGATTGAGCGAAAATTTTTGCAATTCGTAAATTCTGTCGGCGGTACTTTTGTAAATGAACCGCAATTATTACAAAATAAAAAAGGTAAAGTTCGTTTGGCGGAAGATTCTTCAACTAGTGGAAATTGGTTGACTGTTTCAACTGTCAAAATTAAAATTGACTTGTTGAGATATGAAAAGCGCGAAAAAGAATTTCGTTCATGCAAATTGATCCCGCTTGAAGAATTTTACTCTTATGTTGGGAGTGGAGAAATTCTGGATTTACATTCATTGTCCGCGTTCGTGGTTTTCACGGCGGTCAAAAACAGATCAGCGGGAGGCTGATTTTAACCACCAAGTTTTCTTTCTGCCTCAGACAGGAGGTCTGACAGAATGAAGGCACGGATGTTATGGGAAAGAGTTTTCGTGAACTGTATGGAGCAAATCCCGAAGGAGCAAAAAAAGGTTGGAAACTTTTTGTTGATCGGAAGGAAATTCCTGCCGATGAAATGGAATTGGTTTCCGGTTTTGGAACGGTTCGTTACGGAAGAACTCCGCAGAATTATGATGCTTGGCTTTTTGCTGAGAATGGTGGAGGCGGTTCGGTTTTGGTTCCGTTTTTCAAAGACAAACAGAACAGATTGTTCGTGGCGGTCGTAGAACAGCCTCGTCCGTTGCAGGCTGATGACAAGGTGGCCAATTTGCCCAGAGGATTCCTTGATCCCGGAATTGATCATTTTGAAAATGCGGCCAAAGAAGCCGGCGAAGAGTTTGGACTCAAGGACAAAAGTCGAGTTTTCTTGCTCGAAGGAGAACCGGGAAATCCCAATAACACCTTTTTCTTTAACAATGGCGTTACGGACAAAGGTGAAAAAATGGGAATTCGGTTTTATGGTGTTAAATTTAATTGGAATGAAGTGGAAGTTGTTGATGGAAAGGTTGTTTTCAAACAGGGGGTGGTAAAACCGATTACCAAAGATGCGGAGAAAATCATGGGTGCAAAATTCCTGTATTGGAAAACTGCCATGCATCTTGGATGCATGATTACCAACGCGGGAATTGGCCGACTTTTGGCCACGTTGGACTAAGATTACTTTGAATCCTCAAATCATATTTGGGGATTTTTTATTATTGACAAAACTATTTTTTCGCGCTATGCTATTGACTGTTGTTCTTTTTTAACTTTGCAACAAAGAGCTTAAAAAAATTTAATTCCAAAAGCGAGGTTCAATGAGTAGCGCAAAAAAGGTTTTGCTGGTTGAGGATGAAATTTGGTTTGTAGAAATGTATCAAGATTTTTTATCAGAGGAGGGGGTTGAAGTTCATAGTACTGCTTGTGTGGATCAGGCGATTTCCATGGCTGGCGAAAGGCATTATGACTGTGTTCTCTTGGACGGAAAATTAAAAGAACCGCTTGACGGTTTGCGGTTTTTGCACGCCGTTGATCATCGGAGAATGAAGGTTATCGGTGTTTCCGGTAATCCGCTAACAAATGCATTGCTGTTGCGCCATGGCGCTACCGCGGTTTTTGGAAAAACGGAAGTTGCAAGAATTGTTAGTTTTGTTTTAAATAAATAAAGCTAACTTAATGGGGTCGTATTAACGCGCCCCTTTTTTATTTTTTAAAAAATTATCGGTAGGGGCAAGTCGTGCCATGCCCCTACCGACAATTTTTAATTTTTGGTATAATTCAAATATAAAATAAAAATAAAATCATGTTCTGGCTATATTTAACTCTTGGTGCGCAATTTTTTAATTCGTTGGCCGCACTTCTCGACAAAGTGCTTGTTAGCAAAAGATTTCCTTTTGCTGGGGTTTTGACTTTTTGGACTGCGGTCGCTAATTTGTTCGGTGTTTTTTTTGTTTTTTTCGATTTTAATTTTCAGGCTGATTCATTTTTAATTCTGATTTCATTGTTGTCGGGTGTTTCTTTTTCCATTGCTTTGCAATTTTTTTATACAGCCATGAAGACTGGCGAAGCTACGCATATTGCACCGCTTTCTGGCGGGGTGTTGCCAATTTTTTCCATTGTTTTTTCTTATTTTATTTTGTCCGAAAGACTTTCTAGCTACGAATGGGTAGCGGTTATATTTTTAATTTTGGGGGCACTGGTTATTTCATTTGAAAAAAGTCGAGAACATAATGGTTGGCATATCGGGATGTTGTGGGCGATTATTGCCGGAATGTTTTTTTCTTTGTCGTACGTTCTTGGGCGATATTCATTTTTGCAAGACACTTTTTCGACCGGTTTTGTGTGGGCGAGGATAGGTTCTTTTTTGGCTGTTTTGCCTTTGCTTTTTGTGAAAAATATCCGGCAGAATTTATTCAGTAAGGCAAAATCAAATTCGGAAAAGAACAAAAGTTTTGTTCTTTTGGTGATAAATAAAACAAGTTCGGCCGTTTATTTTGTCGGCATAAATTATGCCATTTCTTTGTCCAGCGCGACCATTGTTAATGCGCTCAGCGGTTTGCAATATGGTATTTTGTTTGTCATGGTTTTGCTTTCTACTAAGTTTTTCCCAAGGTATTTCAAAGAAAAATTTTCTTTTTCGGAAATCATTTTACAAATTATAGCAATTATTTTGATCAGCATCGGCTTGGTTCTTTTAGTTTAATTTATGACTTGGATTATTTATGCAAAAGAATAAACAAAAACCAAATTCAAAAATAAAAGAAAGAATAATTGTTTCTTTGGTTTTTTTCGCAATGATTTTTATTTTGGTGGTGTCTCTTTTTACGGTTTTATTTTTTTATGATTTTGGCAAAGGAAAAGATTTTGTGTTGGGTGTTAATTTTTCTCGTAGTTATGCGGATTATTTGGGTGTTGATCCGAGAGAAACATTGTTTGATATTTTGAATGAGTTAAAAGTAAAGCATGTTCGTTTGTCCGTTCCGTGGAATGAAGTAGAAAAAGAAAATGGTGTTTATGATTTTTCCGACTTGGATTGGCAGATAGAGTTTGCGGAACAGTTTGGCGCCAAAGTTATTTTGACCGTTGGACGGAGAACTCCGCATTGGCCAGAATGTCATGATCCGGAATGGTTAAAAAACAGTGATTCTGATTTGATTAGAGAAAAACAGTTGGCCATGATTAAGGCCGTTGTGGAAAATTACAAAAATCGAGAGATTATCGAAATGTGGCAGGTTGAAAATGAACCGATGTTAGACTATTTTGGCGAATGTCCGCCTGCGAATTATGATTTATTACGAGAAGAGATTTCGTTGGTAAAAACTTTGGATATTCGGCCGATTTTAATTACTGATAGTGGAGAGTTGAGCAGTTGGCTACCGGCGTCAAAAGCCGGAGATTCTTTTGGTACGACCATGTATCGAGTGGTGCAAAATGATTTTCTTGGATATATTTATTATCATTTGCCACCGATTTTTTATAATTGGAAAGCGCGTATTTTGGGTTTGAATCTTAACGATGTTTTGGTTGCCGAATTGCAGGCCGAACCATGGGCGCCAAATGGTATTTTGAATTCTGCTTTGTCCGAGCAGTTCAAATCAATGGATGCCAAAAGATTAAAAAGCCATGTTGTTTACGCTAGAAAAACTGGTTTCCGTGGAGCCTATCTTTGGGGTGCCGAATGGTGGTATTATTTGGCTAAAATAAAAGGAAATAATTCTTTGTGGGAAACAGCTAAGACTTTTTGGGAAAAATAGGTGGTTTGTGATATAATGAACAAAGAACAAGGAGCAATTTAGAAAAAGAACATAAAAACAATAATTCTTAATTCTTAATTCTTAATTCTTAATTCTGAATTAAAAGCTTACCATTTATTTACTTTTATCAAATATGAATTTAAAGAAAACATTAATTTTGAGTGCGGTTATTTTTCTTGGTTTTGTTGGGATTGTTAGTGCCGAGGAACCAAAAAAAATTGACACGAAAAAATTGTTGGTTGATGAAGCTAAGATTATCAAGCCGGGAGTTTTGCCGGATTCATTTTGGTATTGGTCTGATATTTTTGGTGAACAGTTAGTTTTTGTGGCCAAGGTTGGCAAAGAAAAAAAAGGTGAATATTTGCTTGATTTGGCCGAAGAAAGATTGGCGGAAATGCGTTCTTTGTCCGAAAAAGGCGTTGCCAAATATACAGAGGAACTTCTTTCTAGGCATCAAGAAGAAGTTTCCAAGGCCGAAGAATTTCTCGCCGAAGCCAAGGGGTTAACGGTCGAAGAGTTCAAAAAACAGCAACTGGAATTGGAAAAAGAAATTTTGCGCCAAGAAAAAAATATCAAGAGAGAAGCTTTGCAAGCTCCAACCAAATATGAAAAAGGCCAAACAACAATGTTTGGTTCATTGAAAAATTGGTTGGCCAAAGTAACGGGTCATTTGTCAGAAAAAAAAGTGAATATCGAGCAAACAGAAGCGCAGATGTACGAATAGATTTAAAAATTATTTTTGCACAAAGAGAGGGGGAATACTCCTTTTTGTTTTTTCAAAAAGTTTGCTATAATTAATTGGTGGATTAAATATATTTTTTATGACTAACAAAACTGTTTACCCAAACAAAATCCGTTTGCTTATTTTACCGCAAAAGGAAACATTGGCGACAACAGTTTTTTTTCTTTTTGGAGTGGGTTCGAGATACGAAAAAAAGGAAATTAACGGTTTGTCGCATTTTATCGAACACATGATGTTCAAAGGGACAAAAAAAAGACCAAAAACTGTTGATCTTAGTCGAGAATTGGATCGTGTTGGCGCCGAGTTCAATGCCATGACCAGCAAAGATTATACCGGATATTATGTCAAAATAAATCACGACAAAATTTCTTTGGCCGTGGATATTTTGTCTGATATGTTATTGAACTCAGTTTTCAAAAATGAAGAATTAAATCGCGAACGTGGTGTGATTATCGAAGAGATTCACATGTATCATGACAATCCGCTCATGCACATCGAAAGTTTGCTCGAAGAGATTATTTACGAGAATCATCCTTTGGGTGCGGATATTGCAGGGCCGGAAGAAGTCATAAAAAAAGTTAGTCGTCAGCAAATGTTGAATTATCTTTCTGAATATTATCGACCGGATAATTTGGTGATTGTGGTTGCCGGACGTGATGCCGAAAAAGCAAAAAAATATTTGGAAAAAGATTTCATCAAAAAATTTCAACGGCCGCCTTTGTCTCTTGATAGCAAATTTATTGAATTTCATTCCGAGCAAAAAGCGCCACGAGTAAAATTAAATTACAAAGAAACTCAACAGGTGCAAATGGCCATTGGTTTTCCGGCTTTTGGTTATCATGACAAGCGCGCTTATGCCATGCATCTTCTGTCAATAATACTTGGAGGAAATATGAGCTCTCGTTTGTTTATTTCTGTTCGTGAAAGACAGGGTTTGTGTTATTTTATTCGCGCTTACCCTAATTTTTACCAAGATGCGGGTAATTTTTTCATTCAATCGGGGTTGGATATTTCTCGTTTTGATTTGGCGCTTGAAGTTATTCAAAAAGAACTAAAAAAAATCGCCAAGTCTGGTGTTTCCACCAAAGAATTAAAAGACGCCAAAGAATTCATCCGCGGAAAAATTGTTTTGAATATGGAAGACAGTTCCAATGTTGCCGAATTTTTTGGCAAGCAAGAATTATTGGTGGGCGAATCTTTGACGCCGGAACAAAAAATAAAAAAATATTTTGCGATTTCCTCCGAAGAAGTGCAATCGGTCGCGCGATTTTTGTTCAAAAAAGAAAAATTCAATTTGGCCGCCATCGGACCATTCAAGGACGAAGAAAAAATTTATCGCCAAATCATTTTATAAAAAAAATTATGCGCAAAATGTTGGTCGCCAACTGGAAAATGTTTTTAAAAAAAACTGAAACAATCAATTTGGCTAGGGAGATCGTCCACAAAGTTCATTCGGCCAAGGATTTGGAGATTGTTTTGGCGCCCAGTTTTTTGTATTTGGCGGAATTGCGAGATTTGGCAAAAAAATATGATTTGGCGCTTTGCGGGCAGGATCTTTCGACCGAAAAAGAAGGCGCGGTTACGGGACAGATTTCCGGCGAGATGTTAAAAGAATGTGGTTGCCAATATGTTTTGGTGGGTCATTCGGAAAGACGATCTTTGGCCAGAGAGACCGAGGAAATGATCAATCGCAAAATAAATATGGCTTATTCAGCCGGATTAATTCCGCTTTTGTGTGTTGGCGAAACCATGGCCGAAAAACAGGCTGAGCAAACGGAACAAGTTTTGATAAAACAAATCCAAACAGCTATCCAAAAAGTCAGCGCTCTGCCGGAAAATGAATTGGTTATCGCGTATGAACCGGTTTGGGCGATTGGTAGCGGTAATTATTTGGAAGTGTCAGAAATTGACTCGATGATAAAAATAATCAAAAGAATTGTTTCACATATTTATTCAGAAAAGTTTTTTGAAGAAAAAGTGCGTATTTTGTACGGTGGATCGGTAAACAATTTATTGGCACCGGGTTATTTTGCAGAAAAAAGATTAAGCGGTTTGTTGGTTGGCCGAGCGTCATGTCATGCCGAGGATTTTGCTTCAATCGCTTCATTTCATAATGCGAATTAAATTTTGTTAGGTTTTATGGTTTTTATATTTATTCTACTTGTTTTACTTATTCTGTTTATCCTTATCACTTACCAGTTATAACCTTTATATGTTAGTACATATAAAAAAACTTCTTGATTACGCTAACCGGCGACATTGTGCGATTGGTGCTTTTAATGTTAATAATTTGGAGATTTTGCAGGCGGTTTTGCGCGGAGCGGAAAAAATGAAATCACCGGTAATTATCCAAACTTCGCCCAGCGCCATTAAATATGCCGGATTAAAGGAATTGAGTTCTTTGATTCGGGTGTCTGCTGATAATGTCAAAATTCCGGTTGCTTTGCATCTGGATCATGGGCATGATTTTGAATTGGCGCGGGATTGTATCAATGCGGGATATTCCTCGGTGATGATTGACGGTTCGACTTTGCCCTTTGAGCAAAATATTGCTTTGACCAAAAAGGTGGTTAATTATGCGCATGCCAAAGAGGTTTTTGTCCAAGGAGAGTTAGGGCGGTTGGAAGGTTCTGAAGATTGGTTAAAGAGTGAGGATTCGGAAGCTTTTTTGACTGAACCGCAAGAAGCCGTCGATTTTGTTTTCGCAACAGGAGTGGACACTTTGGCGGTGGCTATTGGCAACTATCATGGTGTAGAAAAATTAACTGAGCATAAAATTTTAAAATTAGATTTCGCGAGATTAAAAGAAATAAAAAAACAGGTAAAAGTTCCATTGGTTTTGCATGGAGCTTCCGGTTTCAAATTCATTTCCATCAAAAAGGCGATTTACTACGGAATTAGAATTATCAATATTGACAGTGAATTGCGTTATTCTTTTGCTTTGGCCGAAAAAGCTTTTTGGGCCAAGAATAAAAATATTTTTGACCCACGAGAAATTCTCGCGCCGGCCACGCGTCAAATGCAAAAGACCGTAGAGCGAAAAATTCGTAATTTTGGCAGTGGCTCGTTTAAATTATAAACTATGTTTTTAAATATAATTTTAATTTTTATAATAATAATTTGCGCCGGCGGAATCGGTTATATTTTTTGGCGCAAACTGCCAAAGATTAGAATTTTGGATGTGGCGACCGTTCCGGAAGCGCAAGCGGATCGTTTGCGTGATCGGTTGCTTTTTGAAAGACTAAAAAGGAGCGCAACTGAAAAATCAAAAATTCTAAAAAACAAATCCGCGATTATTACCGGTGGACTTTTTGGGGTTTTTAAAAAACTGCCAAAAAAGGTTTTTGAATTAGAAAAAAAATATCAGCAAGAGTCACAAAAGAAAAATCATTTATTGCCAAAGGAAGTATGCGGCCAGATTAATCTTTTGTTGACGACGGGAATGAAAAATTTAAAGGAAGAAAATTTCGGAGAAGCGGAGAAGACGTTTATCGAAGTAATCAGTTTGGATGCCAAGAATGTTTCCGCTTATGAAGGTTTGACCGATCTTTATATTGCGCAAAAAGAGTTCAAACAGGCCAAAGAAACCGCGCTTTGCGTGATTAAACTTTTGGAAAAATCCGGCAAAAAAGTTACGGCCGTAGAAAATGGTCAGGAACTGTTCTTATACCAAAATGGAGTGGTTTTAGGCAAGGCCTATTTTTCTTTGGCGGAAATTTTTCACGAATTGGATCAAGAATTTATCGCCAATGAGTTTTTGGTCAAGGCTTTGTCGGTTGATGAAAATAATCCCAAATACCTTGATAAATTTATAGAATCGTGTATAATCTTGAAGCAAAAGTCCAGGGCGCTTGATTTTATCAAAAAACTGGAATCGGTCAATCCGGAAAACCAAAAGATTCAGGAGTTTTACGAAAAGCTAAAAGAATTATAAATATATTGTTCCAAAATTCAGAATTTATCACGAAGCCCCAAAGGGGCAAGTGATCCCTTTGGGAGAATTCAGAATTAGGTTATTTTGCCGTTGTAGCTTCACGAAGTGATCCCTTTGGGACAGTTGGTGAGCATTTCCATTATAAAAGAAAATTATAGAAATTATTTTGCCGTTGTAGCTCAGTTGGTAGAGCATTTCCATGGTAAGGAAAAGGTCATCGGTTCAATTCCGATCAACGGCTCCAGCCTACGCCAAGGCTTCGGCTGGCGCGCCAGCTATATTTTTTAACGACAAATGGCTTTTTATTAATTTATAAAGACTGCAATTAGGCAGTTTTTTTGTTTGGGAAAAACAAACAAAAAACCGCTAAGCATAGGAAGCGGATTTTTGTTTATAATCAAATCAATGATTTTAATGTTTCTCTCACTGCTTTTTGGCACTGTTTTGACGAGCCCAAGAAGCGGTGCGATTATTTTCGACACGAAGGCTCAGTTTTTCCTCCAAAAGACATAAGAAATTTGTAGGAAGTCTAGACTTCGGCTTTCCATCGAAAATATTGTTTTTGAAAGCTAACATAACAGTATAGCTCGTTTATAAAATTTTGTCAATAGCGTATGACAAAAAATGGTTTTTGTTGTTTGATTTTATCTAATTTTAAATAAAAAATGGTGCTCTTTCTTTGTCGAAATGTCTTGGCGTTTTGTGTTTAATTTTCTTGAATTTATATGAAAAACTTATTATTGTTGACGGGAGTAAATTTTTGTGATAATATTTTTTGTCAACTTAACGGTGGAGGTAATCATGGACAACTGAACGGTTGTTTTCTCTGCGGGCGGGTGGAGAGTAAAATCAAAAGTCGATCATTGAGATGACAAAACAAGTTGTCCCTTTGACAAGGAGGAAAAGCGCATGGGTGATGATTTTTTTGGCAAAAGGAGGAGTAAATGAAAACGTGATTGGGGGTTCATTGCTTTTTTTAAAAATGGAAGATTAGTAAAAGCGTTCATAAAATAATAGTTGGGGCACCTTAATTAAGGTGCTTTTTTTGTTAATAGTATTGTTGCGTGAAAAGGTGAAAAATCGTATAATGTTGTTATAAATTAATAACAACACTATGCAATTAGCGAATGAATTGCAAAAAATTGGTTTGACTGACAAAGAAGCGCGTGTCTATTTGTCATCTCTGGAATTGGGGCAAGCCTCGGTACAAAATATTGCCAAAGAATCAGGGGTTAATCGCGCCACCACTTACATAATTCTTGAAGCGTTAAAAGAAAAAGGTCTGGTTAGTTCTTATGAACATGGCAAAAAAGCTTTTTTTGTGGCCACCAGTCCTGATCAACTTGATTCTGTTTTTGAAATAAAGAAAAAAGATTTGGAAGAAAAAGAAAAGAACTTCAAAAGACTTTTACCGCAACTGCGCATGATCCAAAACAAAAAAGTCGACAAACCGGTGATAAGATTTTTTGACGGACGACAAGGATTGCTTAATTGTATGGAAGAATTTATGGCCGATTCTGCAAAAGCAGAGAGCGAACCGTTGCGTATGGTTTATTCTCAAGATCGTTTGAGCAATCTTTTTACTGAAGAAGAAAGAAAAAAATTCAAGGAAATTCGTTTGCAAAAAAAAGTCCAAACAAAAGTTATTTATTCTTATGAAAAAGGAGAAAAACAAAGTTCTCCTGACGGTATGCGCGTTAATTTGATTGACAAAGATTTTCCGATTACTTGCGACTTGGCCATTTATGGTGATACTTTTCGTATTTCTTCTTTGGGCAAAGATTTGTCGGCCGTTTTGATCAAGGATGTGGAAATTGCCAAGACTATGAAAACCATTTTTGAATTGGCGTGGGAATCGGCCTTGCGCAGATATATAGAAACAAAGCGCAAACAAAAAGAGCTTTAGCGGATGGTGCTTTCAACATGGATCTGCGTTTTTATGAAAAATGAGAAAATAATCAAAGCACTTGCCGAATTGGAAAAAATGAAATTGCCGGCGCAAGTTCAGTGGAAATTTTGGTGCAAAAAAAACAAAACTGCTCAAGATCGACAAGAAATAATGATTGGCGCGATTTTGGCGCAGAATACTTCTTGGCGAAACGTGGAGTTGGCTATTCAAAAGTTAAGAAAAGCCAAAATGTTAACTTTGAATAAATATCTTAATTTGCCGGCCGGAGATAACAGCCTATTGCAGGAAATTATCAAACCGGCCGGTTTTTTTCGCTCCAAAAGCCAATACTTGCAAAATTTAGCTAAATTTGTTAAAACTAAGGGCAGTCTTAACAAACTGAAACAACTGGATTTACCGGAGCTTCGCCGAGCGCTTTTGTCGGTTAAGGGTATTGGTAAAGAAACGGCTGACAGTATTTTGAACTATGCCCTGGACAAACCGATTTTTGTTATTGATGAATACACCCGACGGTTTTGTCAAAAGTTCAAAATTATTAATAAAAAAGATTACGACAGTTTGCAAAAACTGTTTATGAATAATTTACCGATTGATTATCGTATTTATCAAAAAGTTCATGCGGGGATTGTGTGTTTTTTTAAAAAATAGTCTATTTTCTTAGACGACACTTCTTGCCGTCGCGTAGCCGCTATGGCGAAGCACGGCGACTCTGCTCGGTGCAGGCCTTTAGTCGTCGTCATGATTATTAGTGTTTTTTATAAATCTTTTATACACCGACTAAAGTCGGTTAGGAAAGGTATTTAATTGTTTCATTATTTAACAATAGCGGTCGTAAATTTTTCAAAGTTAAAGATTTATACTTTATGAACTTTCTAAACTTTATGAACTTTATAAACTCGTGTATATGCAAAAATTAAAAATTGAAAAATTGGTTTTCGGTGGAAAAGCTTTGGCACGAGAACAAGGTAAGGTCTATTTTGTCGAAGGCGCTTTGCCTGGTGAATCAGTTGACGTAACGATTACCAAGGAGGGCAAAAGTTTTGCCGAAGCCAAAGTGGTGAAAGTTTTAAAACCAAGTAAATTTCGCGTGGAGCCAAGAGAGGATCATTACCGCAGTTGTAGTCCTTGGCAAATTTTAGATTTCTCGGAAGAAAATAAAATAAAATGCCAAATCGTTTTTGAAACATTTCAACGTTTTGCCAAAATTGATTTGCCGGAATTGCAAATTGAGACTGATGCCAAAGAATATAACTATCGAAATAAAATTGAATTTAATTTTATCGTTGATGAAGAAAAATTGAGTTATGCGATTTTTGCTCCCGGTACGAATGATTTAACAAAAGTGTATAGTTGCGCTTTGGCCAGTTTGGAGATCAACAAGGCAGCCGATTTGTTTCTTGATGTTTTGAACAAAACCAAGATTCCAAAAAATATTTTCAAAAAAATAATTTTTCGTGGAAACTCCGAGGGACAAGTGTTGGTGGCCGTTTTTGTTCGTGAAAAAACAGGATTGGAAAAATTTAAATTACCAAAATGTGTCAGCGGTGTAATTTTTTATCAGGATGATGAATTTGAAACAAAAAAGATTTTTAATGTGGGTGTAAATGCGTTGACTGAAGATTTGAATAATACCATTTTAAAATTCGGGGTAAATTCATTTTTCCAAATAAATGTTCCGATTTTTCAAAAAGTCTTGAATGATATTGCCGAATTTTTGACAACCAAAGATGTGGTTGTTGATTTTTATTCCGGAGTTGGCGCCATTGCTTTATCTTTGGCTGATAAATTTAAATCCGCTGAATTAGTGGAGATAAATTCCGAGGCCGTTGATTTTGCCAGAGAAAATATTGAAAAAAACAGTTTGGATAATTGCAAGATGGAAAAATCAACCGCTGAATCGGCCAAAAATAAAATTGATGGCAAAAAAGTTTTGATTGTTGATCCGCCACGGCAAGGGTTGGACAAAGAAATTGTGGATAAGATTTTAAAAGAATTACCACCAAAAATCATTTATCTTTCTTGTGATCAATCAACTCAGGCTCGGGATTTCAATTTATTAAAAGAAAAATACGAAATAAAATTTGCCAAACTTTATAATTTTTTTCCGCACACTCCGCATATTGAATCATTGTTGGTTTTGCAAAAATTAAATTAAATAATGATATATGATTTTGTCATTTCGACTGAGCAACGCGAATGGAGAAATCTCAAAATCATCAATTGAAAAAACGGTTTTGAGATCCCTCTATTCACTTCGTTCAATCGGGATGACAAAACCGTTTTACAAAATATGTTAAACGGTATCTTTGCCGTCAACAAACCAAAAGGCCCATCTTCTTTTGCCATTATTCACCAAATTAGAAAACTGACCGGCGAAAAAAGAATCGGTCATGCCGGCACGCTCGATCCTCTCGCGAGTGGGGTTTTGGTTGTCGCCGTTGGGCGAGAGAATACCAAAAAAATAAATGACTTTGTAAAAAAAGAAAAAGAGTATTTGGCTACTGTTAAATTTGGTTTTACCAGTGCAACTGATGATGAAGAAGGTGAAAAGACGGAAATAAAATTTTCTCGAAATATTCCGATGTTGGAAGAAATAGAATCAGTTTGCCAAAAATTTATTGGTAATATTCAGCAAATTCCCCCGATTTTTTCTGCTATCAAAATTAATGGTCAAAAATCTTATGATTTGGCCAGAAAAAATAAAGCTGTGGAAATGAAACCGCGGGATGTTTTTATAAAGGAAATTAAAATTGAAAAATATTCGTGGCCATTTTTGCAAATAAAAGTTGTTTGCGGGCCAGGTGTTTATATCCGTTCATTATCCAAAGATATTGGTGCGGAACTTGGTGTCGGTGGTTATATGGCTGATTTGGTAAGAACCAGAGTAGGGGAGTTTATACTGGAAAATGCTTTAAATTTAGATGAATTGGTAAAAAATGATTGACATTTCTTTTTTATTGTTGTATTATGTAATTTCCATTATTGAGGAGGAAAGGATGAATCAAGTTCCTGTTTCGCCTATTGTTTGTACATGTTTTCTGGTGCTATTCGTAATTTTAACGCATCGTTTTGTTGAGCGATTGTTGCATGAAAATTTCGCTCGACGAATGATGGGGGTTTTGTTGTGCCAACAGCAAGGGCGGAAATTGCTTTTTCGCCACAAAGTCGCTGCTTTGTTGGATTATCCCAGCAAAGAGCTGATGAGTGCGCTGGAATGGGCGGTGAGGCAGGACTTTGTCCTTGCGCCGTCATCAGTTTTTAGGAAAAAGGAAGCTTATTCCTTTGATGTAATTCTGGCGGATTGCCAAATTACAGAAAGAGGAGAAAAATTTCTAAAAAGTTAGTGTTTGAAAACCCCGTCCTTGAACGGGTTTTTTTTTATTTTATTTTTCTGGTTTGCCTTTGAAAATTTATCGCAAAGCGATGCGCTTCATCTCTAACAGAGAGAAGCAATTTAGCCCTGTCGGATGACAGGGTTTTATTTTCTTTTAACCAATGCAAAATAGTTGCATCATTTGTAAAAAAGTTTTCGTTTTTTCTGGTTGGGCCTTTGGCGATGGAAACAATGGGAATTTTTATTTTGAAATTTTTTAAAATTGTTTTGGTGGCATTGATTTGCGGTAATCCGCCGTCTATTAAAAATAGATCAGGTAATGGCCAATCATTTTTTAATCTTCTGGTTAAAACTTCTTTTAAGCAATCAACATCGCTTTGTTTTTTAACCGTTTTTATTTTAAATTTTCGATAGTTTTTTTTATCAGGCTGTCCATTAAAAAATTTGACCATTGAGCCGACTAAACCGTTATTGCCAAAATTGGAAATATCATAACCTTCAATTGTTTTTATTTTATTTTCTGAAAATTTTTCATTTTCAAAAAAAGTTTTGTTTAATAAGGCGAAATCTTGAATTTTTTGTAACTGAAAAATTTGATTACGCAGGCGACCCGCTTCTTCAAAACTTTCGTTTTTTGAAAGTCGATTCATTTCTCGAGCAAAATTTTGAATAACTTTCTTTTTGTTTCCGTTTAAAAATAAAATTAAAGGATTGATAGATTTCTTTATGTAATTTTTTGCCGTAATTTCGGAGCTACAAACGCCCAGACATTGATTGATTTGTCGATAAAAGCAGGGTTTGCCACTTTTTGGTTCGCAAGTTCGATAGAAAAATAATCGACGCAAAATTTTTAAAGTCATTGAGGAATTTAATCCGGGAAATGGACCGAAAATATTTTTAAATTTTTTTTTTAATTCTATTTTTTTTTCTAAATTTTGTAAGTCATGTTCTCTAATTGTTTTGACGGTGGGGAATTCTTCATTGGTAATGACCAAGTAGTTCCAGCTTTTGTCGTCTTTGCCAAGAACATTGTATTTTGGTAAAAACTTTTTGATATAAATCGCTTCGAGAATAATTGCTTCAAAAACAGACTCGGTTGTGCGGTAGTCGATTTTTGCAATTTCATGGACCAGACTTTCGATCGGTCTTCTAACCGTCACTCCGGACTTGTTCCGGAGTCTGGAATTAAAATAGCTTTTGACCCGATTTTTTAATGAGGTGGCTTTGCCAACATAAATTAACTCCTTTTTTTCATTATAAAAAAGGTAAATTCCCGGAAAATCGGGAAGTTTTGTTAATTGTTGTCTAATTTTTTGTAGGTTATTCATAACCTTAAATTTAGCACAAAAAAGATCTATTGTAAATAATAAGTTTTAAAAACTTTGCTAATTTTACTGCTGTGGATAAGTTCAAAAAAAAGGTGCTAATTCAGCGGTTTTTTTTATTGATTTATTTTTTGTTAGTGTTCTTTTTGTTGCTAAATTTAAATTAATCAGTTGGTCGGTTGCTCGGTTGGTCAGTTGAAAATCCACCCCACGATTGCGTCTTTTTTTGACGTTGTTTTATAATAATTCTGAAAGCCTTTCAACTCAGGAAAAGTGTTAAAAACAAAAGCATATGAATCAATTATTACAAAAGTTTAACGAGATGAGAGAGCAGATTTTTCAACAGTTTGCAGATTTGCAAATACGACTTGATAAAATGTCTGAAAAAACTGATAAACGTTTTGCTAAACAAGATAAGCGTTTTGATAGAATCGAAAAAACTCTATCTGGCCATGATGAAATGTTTGAACTTATAGTCAACAAACTGATTATGCACGATGATAAATTTGACCAGATGCATCGAGATATGGTTCATCGTGATGAGTTCAATACCTTTGTGACTCGTTTTGATGCAATGTTAGTTTTGTTCAGAAAAAGGGATTTAGAAACTGTGGCGATAGCGCATAATCAGAGTCTTTTAGAAAACAGAGTAACTGTTTTAGAAAATAAGTGTAATTAGTTTTGTTTATGAATCAAATAATGCAAAAACTTAATGAGATGGATGGCCGTTTTGAAAAACGGTTTGAGCAGATTGATGTTTTGTTAACTCAACGGATTTCATCCGCGGTTGTTGATTTAACGGCAAAAATTGAGCAAATTTCAGATAAGCTGGCTGAACATGACGGAATGTTTATGAAAATTAATAAAAAGTTGGTTGAGCATGATGGAATGTTTTTACAAATTTATCGAAAGTTGGCTGAACATGATGGAATGTTTTTGCAAATCAACAAAACATTATCCGAACACGATGAGATGTTTGAATTGATGGTTAATAAATTTCAATCAATCGACGAGAAGTTTGAGAAAATTGACAAAACATTCGAACACATGGATGAACAGTTTGAAAAAATGGACCTGTTATATTTTCGTTTGAATAATGATCATGTTATTTTGACGTAAAATCACAATTTATTGGTGGATAGGGTGACTGTTTTGGAAAATGGAAAGAATTAGTGAAATATTTTGCAAATTTAACTAATTTTACGACATCTTTATAATTTGCTATAATTAAAGCATTGATTTGCTTTGATTTTTTTATATGGAAAAACCAACAATTGTCAATGAAAAAAGTAAAGAAGAATTATTATCCTTGGCTCAAAAACTGGAGGAGTTGCAAAAGGTTGAGAACAACGGACGTGGGGTTTCGTGTCTTCGTCTTGTGGTTGAATATTTAAAAATGGGACAGTTAGGTGCTGCTCGGCAAGTTTGCTTTACTGATGGTGACAAGATTTTTAATTATCCTTTGGTGGTTGATTTTATTAAGAAAAACTTATTTAAATCTACCGAAGATCATCCTTGGTTTACATATGAAAGATTAAAAAAAATGGAAGATGTTGATGATTAGATGATAACTTTTTGTTTCTTTATGGTATTTTTGTTATAATAAAATTGATATGGATAAAAATTTTATATTATATTTTGTTTTAATCGGTATTGGAATTTTTTTGTTTTACAAGAACAAATCGGGAATGAAACCGCTGGTAAATTTTAATATTTTGAATAATTTTACCGAAGATTTAACCGAAAAAGCGGCCAAGGGAGGTTTGGATCCGGTTATTGGTCGCGAATTGGAAATTGAAAGATTAGTGCAAATTTTGAGTCGTCGATCCAAAAATAATCCTTTAATAATTGGCGCGGCCGGAGTTGGCAAAACAGCGATTGTCGAAGGCTTGGCTTTGCGCATTGTTACCGGGGATATTCCTCCGACCTTGCAAGGCAAAAGAGTGTTAAAAATAAATTTGGCCGATGTCATGGGCGGAACCAAATATCGTGGAGAATTGGAAGAAAGAATAAAAAGCATTATGGATAGCGTGATTTTTTCAAAAAGAAATATTATTTTATTTATTGACGAATTTCATTCACTTATCCAAACCAAAGGAACCGAAGGCGCGATGAATGCCAGTGATATTATCAAGCCGGCATTGGCGCGTGGCGATTTGCAATTGATTGGAGCAACAACAATAGATGAATTTTCCGAATATTTACAAAAAGATCAGGCGTTATTGCGTCGGTTTCAATTGATAGAAGTAAAAGCGCCTGATGTAAACCAGACGATTGCGATTTTGCAAGGTCTCAAAAAGCAATATGAAGATCATCATGGCGTCAAATTTAGTGATGAATCGATTGTTGAGGCAGTAAAACTTTCTGACAAATATATCAAGAACCGCAATCAGCCGGACAAATCGATTGATTTAATTGATGAAGCCGGAGTTTTTGTTAATTTTCGGGAGAATGATTTGCCTGATAATTCTTTAAAATTGATTCGTGCGGCTGCTGATGAAGTGCATAGACGAATAAAAAAATCGCCGATTCAGATCCAATCCATGATGCAAGAATTGGAAGTATTAAAAAGGCAACAGGAAAAAAACATTTTAGAAACGCAAAAAGAAAAAATTGCCAAGAAAATATTATTATTAACAACACAGATTGAAAAGAAGGAAAGGCGGATATTGAGTTTCCAAACACAAGGCAAAGTGCCGGTTGTTTTGGCAGGGGATATCGTTCATGTTGTGGCAACTTGTTTGAATATGGACAAAACAAAAAATAGAATTAATGAAAAATAATTATGTACATTATGACAAAGTCAAAAGTGAGGTCAAAAGTTATTGCTGCCGTAGCAACCGTAGCGATTTTGGCCGGAGTAGCCGGCATTATGAATGAAATGGCCAAAGCTAGAGGTTTTGCGTTTGGTTGGCCACTTGTTGTGAAAACAGCTACCAAAACCGGGACAAAAACAACAACTGCGGTCAAAACTCCGACAAAAACAACGGTAAAACCAAAGCCAATAAAAACAAACATCAAGTCGGGGCAACTGATTATTCCGACAACAAAATAAGTTTTTATGAGTTTGGTGCGGAATATTTTTAATTATCTTATTTTGGGGATGGCTGTGGCCATCCCTTTTCTGGTTTTTCCGGTTTTTGAAAATAGTTATGAATTTCCTAAAATTTTAATTTTTAAGTTTTGTGTTTCTGTTTTGTTTGGTTTAAAAATGCTGGAATTAAAGAGTTGGCACGATATAGGTTTATGGATAAAAAATTTATTTTTAAAAAAAAGAAAATGGCCGGTAGTTTTGTTTTGCGCATTCTTTGTTTCGCAGCTTGTTTCGGTGATTCTTTCAATTGACCGTGAGCGTAGTCTTTGGGGAAGTCCCGAACGTTGGTGGGGATTAACTACGCAAATTTCTTTTTTTGTTTTTTTCTTTTTACTCTTTGATTTTTTTGCTGAATTAAAAAATCGTAAAAATTTTCTTATCGCGGTTGCTGTTTCTGCTACGGCGATGTCAGTATACGCGATCATTCAGCGGTTGGGTTTGACGAATGATGATTTTGTTTATACCAGAGGTTTTAATTTGCCTCGGCCAGATGGAACACTGGGGCATCCCAATTATTTGGGTATTTATTTGGCGATGAGCTTACCTGTTTTATATTATTTTTTATTTTTTACAAAAAAAGTAATTTTAAAAATAGTTTGTTCGTTGGCCATCTTTTTAATTTTAATCGCTTTGCATAATACGATCAATCGTGGTGGATATTTGGCTGCTTATTTTTCCGCCATTATTTTTTTTAGCTTTTATTTTTGTAAAATTTCTGAGAGAAAAAATCGTTGGCAAAAATTATCCTTGTCGTTTTTGTCGGCCACGTTAGTTTTTCTTTGTTTTTGGACGGGAATATTTTTGCCAAAAGGCCAAGCGCCGAGCGAACAAAATTTTGGTGAAGGTTCAATGTTGATTAGAATCTTGGATATGGGCGCTGCGGCCGATTATTTTTATCAAAAACCGTTTTTTGGTTATGGTGCAGAAAATTATTTGTTACTTTATGAAAAAAGAGCCAAATGGCCGATTGAACAGGTGATTGATAATCATCCGTCCGATCGCGTTCATAATTTGTTTTTTGATAATTTGCTGAATTTCGGTTTTGTTGGCGTTGTTTTGTTGTTTTTCTTTTGGTTTGAAATTTTAAAAAATATTTATCATCAAATTATTTCAGTTGATTGGATAAAAAAAATAAATGCATTGTTATTGTTGGCAATATTTTTTGCTTATTTAGTCGCTTTGCAATTTCATTTTGATACTTTAGTCGTAACTTTTCTGTTGTATTCTTTTTGGGCTTATTCTTTAGCGGATGGGGAAAGTTTTGTCGATCAAAAAAATAAATTACAGTTATCAATTTTAATTTTGGGCATAGTGGCAATAATCTTTGGATTTTTTTTATTGGCAGTTTGTTTACTTTAAATAATTAAAAAAGAGCCAACATTAGATGTCAGCTCTCGTCATCTCAACTGTGGAACCAAATGGTTCCATCTTCCCTGATGCTCCAATCATAGTTGGGGCCGCAATCGGGGACGTGATTCCCAAGCAAAATTCCCGGTTCCACTTTTTCGTCTTCGATACTACCAAAACGAAATTCATAAGGACCGATGAGTGCGAGCAGGTCAAACTTTTCCTGGTCATTCAGCAGATCTTTCAAAAGAGAAAGATATTTCCGACTAAGTTCCATTGGATAGCCGCTTTGTTCATGGGGAGTCTGATCGTAGTTGACCGTACCGTCCCATTGGTAAGTGCTTGCCCCAATTTTTTCATTAAAAGAAAGGACTTTTCTGATGTTAATACTCATGACCCCATCGAAGATCATTTCTTCGAAGGTAAGGGGATTATTCAACTTCTTTTTCAATCGTTTCATCATTCTGCGAAAACCATACTCTTCGGTTTTTGTCATGGGCCGAAACAGATAGGCAGGAAATTCATCGAGCAGACGTTTTTTCATCTTTGTCCTCCAACAATGTTTATAAAAAAGAACTTGTAAATATACCTTAATTTTATAAAAAAGTCAATAGTTATATCAAAAAAACAGCTAATTATAGCTGTTTTTTTTGTTTATTAAATGACTGATTTACTTATTATACTTATTTTCACTTATTTTTTTTACTTTTACTTTAAAATATTTCGTAAATATTTACCAGTCCAACTTGGGCCATATTGAGCCAATTCTTCCGGTGTCCCTGCTTTGACCAGTTCGCCACCTTTGTCACCACCTTCCGGACCAAGATCGATGAGCCAATCAGCGCATTTGATGACATCCAGATTGTGTTCAATAATCATGACGGTGTTGCCTTGATAAACCAATCTTTGCAAAACCTCAATTAATTTTTTGACATCTTCATAATGCAAACCGGTCGTTGGTTCATCTAATAAATACAAAGTTTTTGTGGTACTGTGTTTTGCCAATTCTTTGCTCAATCTAATTCTCTGCGCTTCACCGCCGGAAAGCGTTGTTGCACTTTGTCCAAGTGTTAAATAATCAAGCCCAACTTCGCTTAACATTTTTAATTTGTCATAAATAAATGGGATATCGCGAAAAAATTCTTTGGCTTCGGCAATTGTCATTTCCAAAAT
>Ga0172379_10001074_pt1 | contig 58836 bp, 55 predicted proteins | sample GrowelOW334metaG_FD_119756 | JGI IMG/M metagenome (GOLD analysis project Ga0172379, IMG submission 119756) | Groundwater microbial communities from an aquifer near a municipal landfill in Southern Ontario, Canada - Groundwater well OW334 metaG | ecosystem: Environmental > Aquatic > Deep... | reverse complement strand
GCGAACCGCATGTGTGCTGTTGTGCGATGAGTTGCGAACAGACCGGGAGCTTCTTACTTTTCCAGGTTTTTTTGAGTTTTAGGAAGATTGATTAATAAACGCGTGAGCAACTTGTTGCACAACTAGTGTCTTGCGGTGCTTTATGGCGCGATAGTAGCAGAGAATGGTGGGTTTTGGGAAGTGATGTTTTTTAAGTTTTTTTCATTTTGGGTTTAGAATTTTTTAATGTTTTTTGTGTATTTTGTTCTCAGCTGGCCTTGGGCGGGGATAGCAGGCGCGGAGGAGGAATTGCCATTCATCTTCCAGGGGTTCAATTCCCCTTATCTCCACCACGGGCTAGCACTAAAAATTTTAAATTGACCATGAACAATGAAAAATACTACAATGTTATTGGCAATTCTTCTTCCGTAGCATCTTGCTACCGACCTCCATTGAGTCTTCTTTGGGGGTCTTTAGTTTTATAATAAAAAAGTTATGAAATATTATTTGGATCGTTTGGTGGAGGAAGTGAAGCTTCGTGGGCATAGTCAGCGGACGGCTAAGGCTTATCGGTCATGTTTGAGTGTGTTTTTGGCATTTTTGAAAAATGATTCCAGAGCTTTGGGGCCGCAGGATATGACTATTGCTACTGCTTGCGAAGCGGGCTCTAATATTGAAATTTTGGATGTCGAGAAAATTCGGACTTTTCTTTTGTGGAAGCACGATAAGGGCTTTGCTCCGCAAACGGTGAATCTTTATTTGAATTCGATTAAATTTTTTTATCGGGAGGTGCTGAAGAATCAAACACAAATTCCTTTAAAGTTTGCGAAAAGATCTCGGCGTTTGCCTGTTGTTTTCTTGAAGGAAGAGATTTTGGCACTACTGGCAGCTCTTAAAAATCAGAAACATCGGTTAATGCTTTCTTTGGCTTATGGATCTGGTTTGCGGGTGAGTGAGGTTGTTAATTTGAAGGTGGCTGATTTGGATTTTGAGCGTGTGCTTGTTTGTGTGCGAAAAGGAAAAGGTGGCAAGGATCGTCTTTCGGTGATGCCGGGTAAAATAAAAGATGAATTGAAGGCGTTTATTTTTGGTAAGAGTTTGGGCGATTTTGTTTTTGAAAGCCAGAGGGGAGGGAAGTTGCATTCGCGAACGGCTCAGAAAGTTTTTTTGCAGGCTATGCAAAAAGCGGGGATCAATAAAATTGCCGGATTTCATGCGTTGCGGCACAGTTTTGCGACTCATTTGCTGGAAAATGGTGTGGATATTCGTTATTTGCAGGAGCTTTTGGGGCACAGCAGTATCCGCACAACTCAAATTTATACCAGACTTACAAGTGTGGCTTTGGCCAGAATTAGAAGTCCACTTTAACGCTGCTGATCGCTTCATCCATTATTGGCGTGCAGCCTTGGTCAAATTGGTCTTTTCGGGCAACCAAACCGACACTGACAGATTCTTTTTTGCCGGTGAAATAGGCGTAGGTAACACTTTTCATGATAACGTTGCTCATTGATATTTCGCCTTCAAAATGGGCAAAAGTGTCCTTAACGTCTTTGATCAAAATCTTTGTTGGATATAGTTTTGTCCCTTCTTGAAGCGCATTCTCGGCATAATCTTTAAAGGAAATGTTTGAGGGAACCGGTGAGACTTTAATAATAAAACTGCAGCCTTCATTGGCTACTGCAAGCTTGTATTTGTCCGCGTCGGCCGCTTTGCTTGTATCAAAATTCGGCCAATTGGGATAGTTCATCTGGAAATTATCTATCTTAAAAGTGGCATACAGTTGCCCATTTTTAAACTCACCCGGTCGTTGGGTGTGGGCTTCTTCTTTAATTCCGCCGTTACCACAACCCGTTTGAATGAAAACAATGAGTAGCAGTGGTAATAAAATTTTTTTCATGTGGCTTGATTGTACTAAATCTTTGGTTCGGAACGCAAACCTCGCAATTCTTGCACAAGGGAAATGCTCTCCTCGTTCAAAAATAACTCACGCTATTTTTGACTCGGAGTCCTGCATTACGCTTATCCTCGCGGAGCTCGGATGCGCTCCATTTCGGACCGCATTTCTCGCATGTTGTCTGGCGGAGAGAGAGGGATTCGAACCCTCGAACGCCTTGCGACGTTACATGCTTTCCAAGCATGCGCACTCGGCCACTATGCGATCTCTCCTAATTAAAGATTCGCTTACGCCAATGATTTTCCGGCTGCTCTGATCGCTTTTTTCTCTACCAATTTTGCGAGTTGTTTCTTGAATTTAGCTGGATTTTTCAACAATGTTCTTTGTGCGCGAACGGACATTTTAACTTTAATTGTTTTCTTGGTTACCGGGTCAACGATTCTTTTGGTGACCAGGTTAGGTAGAAAACGGCGCATTGTCTTGCGGTTGGAATGACTCACATTGTGACCGGTTTGTGGTCTTTTTCCGGATAGTTGGCAAACTTTAGACATAATTATTAAATTAGTAATTGGTGTGATTAAGTAGCGCTTTTTGGCGCGAGCTTCGTAAGTTTAACATGATTTATTGTTTTTTCAAGGTTAAGTGCAGTATTTTAATGATATGATAACCCCGTTTGAAGTTTAATTTTGTTCCGAATATGTTTGATCCTTATGTAATTATTGCGCTTCTGGTAGCGGTTACAATCCATGAATGTTCACATGCCATGGTCGCTTATTATCTGGGTGATCCAACCGCAAAACTGGCCGGGCGCATTTCTTTAAACCCTTTGGCGCACCTGGATCCAATGGGCACGATCATGCTTTTTTTGATTCATTTTGGCTGGGGAAAACCGGTTCCGGTGAATCTAAATTATTTTCGGCGTCCGGTGCGTGATTCGTCTTTAACGGCTTTTGCCGGCCCTGTATCGAATCTGATTTTAGCGTTTGTATTGGCGCTGCCTTTAAAATATTTGCCATTTTTGATGCCGATGTGGCTGGATCGTCTTTTATTTACTATTTTGGATGTGAATATTTTCCTGTGCGTGTTTAATTTTTTCCCGTTTGCGCCTTTGGATGGTTCGAAAATGATCGGAATACTTATTCCTAAGCGATTCCGGCTTGCGTATGATCGATATTTACAGAAGAGTATGCTATATTTCATCATTTTTTTGCTTTTTGACCAATATGTGTTGGCTCATTATTTAGGATATTCGATTTTGCAGTACTTGATCAGCACTATGGCCATTTTCATTAAATCGGTGATTTTTTTGGGTACCTAGCAATAGGGGCGTTGTCGACTGACCAGATACAATGGCTAGTTGACTATTTTTTAAGCCGGGAAGTCCTTGATATTTTGGCTGATTTTTGTTACATTTTGGTTACTCTATTTTGCACGTCAGGACCCCATATACTCTCTCTTCGCATTGTTTAAGGGGGCTCAATATATCCAACCGTGTGCGGTTGGTTTGCGGGCACCCATACTGGGTACTGGGGGTTTAGTATCCTTGAGGTTCAACGGCATGATGGAGTTTTTTTAAATCTAAAAACCTTTTCCCTGAAAAGTTTTTTAGTATTTTCCAAAAGGGCAGGGTATTCGCTACGAAAAGTTTTCGCACTATTCGGATTTTTTCATGCTGGGGCCCACGAGACCCATCATTCAAAAATCCTCAATTTGCTCAAACTTTCCTCCGCGAATGCTGTTTGTAGTTGGGGCCCACGAGACCCAATCCTCAAAAATCCACGCTTTGCTTCGAATTTTTCGCTCATCTTTTTGTATTTTGCTCAAACTTTCCTCCGCTCATGCTGTTTTTTAGAGTTTGTGGGGATTGTTAAAATGGGAAGTTGGGGTAAACTGGGGGCATGTTTAAGTTTTTGGACGAATTTAAAAAGTTTGCGATCAAGGGCAATGTGATTGATATGGCCATTGGTATTATGATTGGAACGGCCTTCAATGGCATTGTTTCGTCGCTTGTGAACGACATGATTATGCCGCCAATTGGTTATGTAACCGGCGGGATCAAATTTGATAGTTTTAAATTTATTCTTAAACCGGAGGTAACGGATAGCGCAGGGAAAGTCCTTGCCGGTGCGGTTTCTGTTAATTATGGGAATTTTATTCAGGTTCTTTTTAATTTTGTGCTGGTCGCGCTTTCAATGTTTGTTGCGGTTAAAATTCTCAACACTCTAAAAGAAATGCAGGAGAAAAAAGACAAAAAAGCTGGTCAAAGTGTTCAATCCGGGGTTCAGCAAACGGAAGAAATTGGTCCTATGCTTACAATGGAAACCAAAGAGGTTCATCTTCTAACGGAAATCCGGGATCTTTTGGAAAAGAGGAAGTAGTTTTAATTTCTGGAGCCACATCTTGGATGGGAATTGAACTTATTTGAGGGGAAATTTTAAGTTTTTTTTATAAAAATTTAATGTTTGTTTGCTATAAATTATTTCATGATTAAAAAACAATCGAAAAATAGTAAAATTGGTGCCCTTATTCCGGTTCAGCTTATTGATGATTCAATTTATGTGATTCGAGGGCGGAAAATAATGTTGGATGAAGATTTGGCAAAACTATACGATGTTGAAACTCGAGTTCTCAATCAGGCTGTTCATAGAAACATGGATCGATTCCCCGAAGACTTTATGTTTCAACTGTCAGTCAAAGAGTTTGATAATTTGATATCACAATTTGTGACATCAAACCGTGGAGGCCGTAGAAAGATGCCATTTGCGTTCACTGAACACGGTACCGTCATGCTAGCCAGCGTGCTTAGAAGTAAACGAGCTATTCAAATGAGCATAGAAGTTGTTAAGGCTTTTGTCAGACTTCGTCATGCGCTTGCCTCTCATGAAAACTTAGTTGATCAGCTTTCTGAGGTACGTAGTTTTATGTTAAAACAGGCCAATAAAACAGATCGCGAATTTAAAAAGGTCTGGAAAACTATTGAAGCTTTGACGAAGCCTATCGAAAACAAATCTTCTCAGAGCATAGGGTTTAAAACTGATTTGTAATTTCTGGAGCCACAGTCGGGAATCGAACCCGAGACCTCATCCTTCATTTGTTACCTCAGTTTTATGTATTGCTGAGGATTAGACTGTATCTTTAGCATATCCAGCTATTCTGGATTTAGCTACCCTTGTCAGTCGTTCGGGCCCGCCTTGGCGGGCCACGGTCTTAACCTTGTTTTTGCTTAAGGCCTTTAACCGTTATTCGGGATTCATCCGGAGATTTCTCTGGGGATGGGCAAATTTCTTACCATGGATGCGCTCTACCGGCTGAGCTACTGCGGCTTAATTGTGTGCGAATTTTAGCATAGCGATTGCAAAAAGCAAATTTCATTTAAGTCTTACGGCTTTGCTTTTTAATTTTTGCGAATTGGCACTTGCATTAAGTCTGGATATGTGTCATAATATGTCGAAGTGTTTATTTTTTAAAACAAAAATCATATGAATACACATAAAAAACAAATGGTTACTTTGGTGGCGGCTCTAACGATGTTTGGATTTGTCACTTACTCAAATGCTTCCAGTTTGGAAGCGTCTGTTTTTGGTTCATTCTTTAGTTCGTTTTATCCAAAAGCGGCTGTTCAAACTTCCGGAATTTCACATAATGTTCTTATTGCGAATAATCCTTTAACTTCGGAAGCGCCTTTAAAAGGGTCCGCTCCTGAAGACAATGTGAAATCTTTAGAAGAAAAAAAGTCTCTGGAAGTTCAGAAAAACAAAGAATCCAAAGATGATGTCGTATCTAAAATATTGGCTGAGTATGCGTCACGGGAAGTCCCTGAAGCTTTGTTGAAACTTTATCCGGAAACAGATATCGCCAATACCGTTAAAAAATCTACGGAAAAACTTGGTAAATTCGTTTTGTCCGGCAGCATTTCCGGCATAAAAGTGGAGGAAGTTATGCGTGAAGTTTTTAGTACTGCTGTCACCGATACCGGAGAATTTGCCATCAATATGTTGGGTAAGGAAAGTGTAAGAAATTTTGCCGAAATATTAATTAAGGATCCAAAAAATACCAAAGCGATTAAAGCGGCTGTTGAAAATGAATTCAAAAATTATGCCAAGCAGGAAGCGAATAAGCTTGCAAATCAGGCGCTTGCTAAATTGGTTCCGGCGTTTGCGGGCGTCGAATTTGATTTTACCAAGCCTGTAAATTCAAAAACTATTAAAGCAACTTTGCGCAGTATGATCATAAATGCCATGGCTCAAAGTTATCTTGGTCCGCAATATGTTGCGTTATATACGGTTGTTTCAATCGCTTGTCCTTCTTGTATGGTAAAAACCCAGGCTGAGTTGAAGCGTTTTGATAAAAATTATCTTCAACCTGTTACCGGAAAAATTGCCAATGAATATGATCGCTTTGAAGATGTTTTAAAGGCGGAATCCAAGCGTATTGGAAACCAGGTTAAAGAAGAGTTTAATCGATTAAAGGGACGTGTTTCCGCGGAACTTGGTCGTGAAAAGAAACAGGTTGTTGCGGAAGCTAATAGGGCTAATGAACATTTTAATGCTGAACTAAAGCGCGCTCAGGACTCAAAAATTGGCAAGGAAATTGAAAGGGAACTTACCGATTATTATGAAACAGTTGGAGGAACCATTGATAGATTCGGTCAAGAGATGCAGCGTGAATATGAAGATGTTGCAGCCGAAGGAGAGCGTGTTGCGAAAAGATATGTTGCGGAATTGCGACGTGAAATTAACAGCGCAAAAAATGAATTGAATCGATATGTGAGTAATACTAAAAATCAGCTTAAAAAACAGGTTAAAACTGTGGCTGGTCAGGCGCAAAGTTTTAAGAATAAAGTTGAGGCTGAACTTAAACGTGCTGCCGATAAAGTAAAGGCGGAAGCAAGCAGAATCAAGGCGGAAGCCCAGCGTGCTGCCGATAAAGTAAATGCGGCCGCAGGTAAGGTTAAAAAGTTTTTTAAGAAAATATAAATCCGGAGTCTCATAGTTGAAAGCAGGCTTTAAATTAATGCGCGGGATTGCTGAATAACATTGGCGTCCCGCGTTTTTAAGTTTATTTCACTTTGGGTTTAGATTTTTTTAATTTGATGGTGATATTTTGGCGATACTTTTAGCTGAAAGTATTTCTTGTATTTCTTAAAAACAAATTATGAAACAAAAACACATGAAGTGTTTATTGCGGGCGGAGGCGTCTCCGCGAAGATTTTGGCGAGGATTGGCGATTACCGTTTTAGCGACTTTTGTTTTTTCTTTAGGATTTGCTGATGGCTGGTTGGGCTCTTTGTTAAGGGCTAAAGCTGCAACTCCGGGTTCGGTTGTGATCAATGAAGTGGCTTGGGCTGGATCTGCGGATTCTTCTACGGATGAGTGGATTGAGCTCTATAATAATTCGGATCAGGTGGTTGATCTTACAAACTGGTCTATCAACGATAATCACGGAGCTTATATCTATACGATTTTGAGTGGAACAATTGCGGCGCATGGATATTTTTTGATTGAAGATCGTGAAGTGGCTGTGAATACTGTTACGGCGGATGCGATTATTAATATTACCTTGGCCAATAGCGGGCAAAGTTTGGAACTTTTTGATTCCGGTGATAGTTCAATTGATGTGGTGAATAGTTCTGCCGGAGCCTGGTTTGCGGGTAGTGCGGTAACTAAAGCTTCCATGGAACGTATTGATTCTGCAACGAATGGCGATCTGGCTTCCAATTGGGCAAGTTCAACCGGAGCAGGGGACACTTCTTCTGCCGGATCCGCAATTATTGGTACTCCTAAAAGAGTGAATAGTGCGCAGAAAATTGATCCGGTTTCCGGTCAGAAAATAGAATTGAGTTTGGATTCACAAACTCCTTATGTGGGGGATCTGCTTAATGTTACCTTCAAAATTACCAATGCGCAGGATCTTTTTGCTTATGGTTTTGATTTGACTTACGATCCGGCAGTTTTGCATTTTAAGAGTGCGGCGATTAAACCTTTCTTGAGCCAAAATGGACAGGTTCAAACTTCATTTCAGTCGGCGCTTGAAAATGGAATCGAAGGAAAGTTGGTTTTGGCGGAAGCTCGAACTAATGCGGTAAAAACCGGGGTTTCCGGAAGTGGCGATCTTTTGACTGTTCAATTTGATGTGGTAGGTGGCAATGGGGTTGCGAGTACTTTGCATTTTGATGCGAAAAGTTTTGTGGCAAATCCGACTCAGGATACTGCTGCGCAATTTACCGATCAGACTTTTACGCCTAAGGACAAACAGATTGCTGCAATTGCCAATTTGAAAGCGGCTGAAGGGACAGACAGATATAGTTTGCAATTAAATTGGGATGCGGTTGTTGGCGCTACCGGTTATCGCGTGTTGAGAAAAGATGCGCATAGTCAGTGGATAAGTTTGGGTGAAATCGCGCAAACCACTTTTGTGGATAAGGATGGAGTGGTAAAGGGTGGCTCGATTGTGCCAAATCATGAATATTATTATCAGGTTTTGGCTTTGAATGGCCAAATTGTGAGTTTGCCGGTTGAAATTGTCCAAAAAGATACCAGAGGTTTGGCGGGTGACAATGATCGTTCTGATCGGGTTGATGGACGTGATTTAGAGAAGCTGGCGAAGCATTTTGGTGAAGTGGATGCGGACCAAACTTTTGATGCCCTTACGGACACAACTTATGATGGTCAAATTGATGGAAGTGATTTGATCGATATTGGCGCGCAATTCGCTAAAACGTATAAACCTTGATGCTTGATTGGACTTCCCTGTTTTGTGCGTGAGTCAAAGCGCGGTAGAGCGCGGACTCAAGAATGCGCGGGCAGGGAAGTCCTCTTGGGGGCGGGGATTGGTTGGTGGTCCGACCTTTGTGGTCGAATAAGTTTAAGGTCAAATTTCTGAAAAATTATAAATTTAAATCATTATTTATGAATACCTCCACTGTTTTGTATGTTGATTTGGTGCCATTAAATCAATCCGGGGCGACTAGTCATTTGGATACCCAGTCGGTTCCTTTTCGCTTGGATGTCATGGGAAAAGATTTGCCCAAAAATTTCCTTGGAACTGCGTTTGAAATTTCCATTGCGTACAAAGTGCCTGTGACTACCGGTTTCTCTGCGAAAAATCCGAGTGAGTTTACGGGCGAATCTACTAACTTTCTGAAAAATTGGGCATATCAAAAGTTTGAATTGAGCGCGGATTTAAATAATCCGGAAAAAGTTTTGAGTTTGGCAACTTTTAAAACAAATCCGGCGCGTGTTGTTTTTGGGTTAACTTTTAAGCAGGGTTCAGTAATAACTTTTAAGGATGGTAAAATTGTCTCTTTTTATTTGAGTTTGCCCAAGTCTGATCTTAATCAAAATCTATTATTCCATTTTGATCGTAAGGTTTTGAGTGTTTTTGACGCTGGAAGAAAAGATCTAAGTGCGGTTTCCTGGCAGGATGGGCAATTTGATTTGGTGTCTTTGTTGGGGGCGCAAGTGGTTCAACCTCAGAAATTGCAGGATTCCCCGTCTAAAGATGTCCAGTCCAAAATTGCGGTTGAGGCTCCGGCGGGTGATGGTTCGGTTGTGGCTGAGCCGGCGGGAACGGATGTCTCTGATCCATTGGCTACGTTGGCTGTGGTCGGTCCAACGGATGGAATCCAGGCAGGTCTTACGAGCCATGATCTTTCCACGAATCTTTTTGATCCGGCGTTTATCCCTTCTTACAGCCTTGTTTTGACTATTTTGATTGTGTTGCTGCTGGTGTTGTTTGGCCTGTTTTTTCAACAAAAATTGCCAAATATTCTTGCATTAATCAAAAATCACGTAAAAAAAGATTGACTTAAAGCCAAAATTGGCTATGATTGCTCTGCTTTTATTTTTCGTTTATTTTTATGGCAAAAGGAAAAAGTCAATATACTGCGTGGTATTGTTCCGAATGTGGCAGAGCGAATTATGTGACTGCTTACAACAAAAAGAGCAATGACAAAATCAAGAAGGAGCTCAGCAAGTTCTGCAAGCAGAGTAAAACTCGTACAGTTCACAAAAGGAAAGATCTTAAGAAAGCGGCTAAGTAATCTAACCCCCACGCACGAAGTGCTTATTTCTACTGCGAGTAAAGCGAACTTCAATGTTGTTATTCGTGAGTTTCTCCTTTTATTTAAAGGTGTTTTTTTGTTTTTGGTGCTTGGGGCAATGTTTTTTTTGATGTCCGGTTGCCAAAAAGCTCTTCCGAATAAGCCTTCCGCTTTAAAAACAACGCAGGGAATTCCGCTGGAAATGCTTCTTTCAAAAGATTCCGGTTTGGTGATTAAGGTTGGCACAAATGACGCAACTCAGCTTAATAATTTGGGTTTAATTTTCCGAAATTTGCCTTTTATGAATGAAGTGCCCGGCGGGACGACCTCAACCGGAGGCGCATCTATTATTCAAAATGTTCAGGATCAGTTTTATAAGGGATTGGATCAAGCTTTAAGTGCTTATGGCGTGACTTATGCTGCCGATTTAAAGCCGATTTTAGGTGATAAGGTCCATTTTATGGTTGGGATGAGAAGTTTTCCTCAGCCGAGTTCGGGCGGGCAGGGGGTGATGGATATGGAATTGGTAATGCCAATTTTGGATGTTGAAAAAGTTGATCAGGTTGCCCGGAAGTTGGCGAATAATAATGGTGCTTTGCAGGATAATTATCGTGGTGTAACTTTTTTCCAAAAAGGCGGGACCAAAATATTTATTACCAGACTTGGTGATGCTTTGGTTGTGACAAATTCGCTGGAAGGATTAAAGTCGACAATTGACCGTTATCAGGATGTTTCCGCCTCTTTGTTGGATAATGAATTTTATCAAAAAAGTTTAGCGCAAATGCCGGCGAATGTGGGATTTATGTTTGTGGATCCAAAAGGTGTTAGTCCGGCAATGTATGGCGGTTCGCAGGTGGGCGGGCAGGCGGCGACACAGGCTTCCACTTCTTATTTGGATGAAGAAAAATATTTTCAGGCTTTGCAGGGAATGTATTATGCTTTTTCCGCTGAGCCTAATGGTTTACGCATTTTGGGCCGGGAATTTGGTGATGCGCAGGTTTTGAAAAATAATAAGATCAATTTTTTGACTTTGCCTCATTCCGATCCTTATCTTTATAAAAAAATTCCGGTTGATAAGGCTTTGATGTATGTTGAAAACAGTGACTTGAAATCGCTTTTGAATATTGAGTTGGCTGTTTTTGAGAAAATGTATAAAGTGGCTGATCTTAAAGGTAAAATACAGCAATTTTTTGCTTCTAAAGGGCTTGATTTTGAAAAAGATGTTCTTTCATTTTTGGATAAAGGTAACAGCTTTGTTTGGCGGGATAGTGGCAATTTTATGCCAAATTTGGCCTTTTATGTTGATGCTTCTTCCAATCCTGCGGGCGCGCAAAAAACGGTGGACGCTCTGCATATTTTTTTGCAAGAGGTGATTACTCAACTTGGCCAAAAATATAAAAATATTGTGCAAGGGTTTGTGTTTGAAGATGGCATTTTGGCAGATGGAAGTAAGGTTCATGTTTTGCGCTTTAAGTCGGAGGGGCTTGAATCCAAATCTTCGTCGCCGTTAACGCAGCTTTTGTTGAATACGCCTTTGGAATTGTGGTACGGAGTTAGCAAAGATAATCTGGCTTTTGTGGCTTTTTATCCACATTTTGATCAGGATTTTGAGGTGAATGCCAAGACGTTGGCGAATGATGCTGATTTTAAAGATACGCAGACGGCTATGGGAAAGTCTTTGTCGAATTTTGTTTATTTTTCACCGAAGGTTGTTGCTCAATATATTAGTCATTTTGGAGATATTGGCGCGATCATGGGAACTGCATCTTCCGATCCTTCTATTGGCGCTGCCAATTCGGCACAAGTTAAAGCCGATCAGCTTGTACTTGAATCCTATTTCAAACCTTTTAAGGGCATAATTTTCAATTCCAAGGCGGTTTCGGAAAGTGAAATCGACTTCAGCGGGTATGTTTTGGTGAAGAGCCAATAATCTTAATGAAAAAATTCCTTAATCTTTCTAAAGATTCTTTAATCTTTTTCAACTAAGGGTTTCAAAAATCCAAACTTCGTCTTCGAGCACAGTTCTCGGCTCACGCCTGCGAGGTGCTCTCAGCCGAAGTTCGGATTTTTGAAACGATCGAAAAAGATTATTGTCAGTTTTAGCAAGGGATTGTAATTGATAGACCGTGGGAAACTGCTAGACTGTCGTGGCTCATTTATTTTTTACTATGATTGAAGATAAAATTTCTCTGGCTCTGAAGGAGCTTAAAAAGTTGAAGGATGAACTGAAGGACATCAGAAAAGATATGAAGTTTGACGAGAAAATCGATACTGAAGACTATGTTGATCTTAAAAAAGCCTATAAAGATTTAAAGGCTCAGGTTAAAGATGTTGAGGATAAATGGATGCAGGATCTTTTGAAAGAGGAACAATATATGAAATTGCAGGAAATGAAGGTTAGAAAAGAAGAAGAGGTGGCTCACATGAATAAAAAGCTTTTTGAACTTATTTCGGAACTTCCACCTAAATTTTTCCAGATGAATATGGAAACGGAAGAAGGCCCGGTTCGCGTCCAGATTCAGCCGGAAATGCGGGTTTATTTGAACGGCAGGGAGGAGAAAAAGCGCGCGGCTTAATAGACTTCATGAGCAATTTCCTTAACAGGAGGATTTATGCCTAAGAAATTATCAAATCAAATTAAAATCCGGATATTTTCCGTGGTAGTTATAATATTGGTGATATGCGTAGTTGTGTTTTGGTACAACGTGCCTTTGCGTCCTTTGTTGGGGAATGTTGGCGCATCCGTGAATATGAATGTTGGTTTGAAGACTGATTCGGTTGTTTCCAATCACCTTCTTGCCATTGGGGAAAGTATTGGCGTTCCGGTGAATATTAAGATTCCAAGCATTAAGGTGGATGCCGTGATCGAAAAAGTGGGTTTGAAGACTGACGGATCGATGGGTGTGCCCAAACAGCCTCTTGATGCCGGCTGGTATGAATTGGGGCCTCGTCCGGGGGAAATTGGCAGCGCGGCCATTGATGGTCATGTTAACTGGTATTATGGCGCTACCGGCGTGTTTGCCGATCTGCGCAAGGTTAAGCCGGGCGATAAGATTACGGTTCAGGATGACAAAGGAGCGATCATTTCTTTTGTGGTTCGTGGAAGCCGCATGTATGCCGCTGCGGCGGATGCGACCGATGTCTTTAAATCAAGCGATGGAAAAGCTCATCTAAATCTGATTACTTGCGATGGGGTGTGGGATAAAAATGCCAAACAATATTCCAAACGGTTGGTTATCTTTGCCGATAAAGAATGAAATTTATTTTTTAATCTTTCCAAAAATGGAAACTCCACATATTGCGTCATTTCAGACAAACATTGTAAAAGCGACAGCAGATAACCAGGATTTTCGTCATGTTTTATTTACAGGGGCAAAATCCCAGTTGGTTGTGATGAGTATTCCTGTGGGTGGGGAAGTTGGTGAAGAAACCCATCAGCACGTTGAACAAACATTGTACTTTCAATCGGGGACAGGGGAAGCAAGTTTGGATGGGAAAAAATCTCCGGTTGGTCCGGGGGATGTGGTCGTGGTGACTCCGGGGACTTTGCATAATTTTGTAAATACCGGAACCGTTCCTTTGCAAATCTTCACGACGTACGCTCCACCAAATCATATTGATGGTCGCGTTCAACACACTATAGCTGACGAAAAAGCTGATGTAGAGGACGAAGCTTTTGGACAGGCGGTTCGTTAATAATTTATAATTAAATGGAAGGATATCAGGATACATCATTTTTAGATCTTTTGCTTGGAAAAAGAGCAATGGTCTGTGCTTTGGCAGCTAGTGGTTTAGAAGTTAAGGCGGCTCTTATAGAAGTGGATCGCCAAATCAAACAAGCCCTGGCGGGAAATTTTATTTCAGGAGAAGGTGTTACAAAGTCTGGTGAAGAGGATTGATGGCTTGAATAAGCTGCTAATACACTTCTTTTAAGTAACATTCTTCACAATGGACCATCTCTTTGCGATCGGGTTTATAACTGGTTTCAAAAATCTTGTCGCACATATCCGGGTGTCCATGCGTTGTCGCTTTACATGTGCATTCACGTTGCCACAATTTAAAAGGATTCAATTGTTTTAATTTTTGGTAGCAACGTGTATTAGGGCAGTATCTGGGAAGAGGCACTCCCATTTTTCGATAGAGTCCCAATTCTTGAGGGATAATCTTAAAAATTTGGCTACAGTTATGTCTTAAAGCCACGGCCGAATTCTCTTCGTAAGCTTTACACAGAATTGGTTTGGTTAATACCCTGTCATCAACAGATTCAATATCGTCAGCCAGGTCTTTCCAATGAGTAAAATCACCTATTACTCGTTCTTTATTTTCGTACCAGCCATAATTTTGATTTAAACTTTCTTCTTTGGTGATGGGGCAAAATTCTTGAGCAAGAGTTTGGTTATAATCGAAAGGACTTAATTCATTTGGGAAAAACTCACCATAGCGGTAAATATTCCCCTTTTTATCTTTATACGGAATATTTTTCATCTGCTCTTTTATTTTCGGTAATAACGCTTTGTATTCGTCTTCGGTATATTGCTTGTTTAAAATGCAATATTTTTTATGCTGCAAGCCAATGCAACCAAAAAGATTTGTAGAATAATGACATCCAAAACAATACTCCAGATCCGAACTCCCATAATTCCATAAAGAAAACTTAAGATTGTGAATGTTTAAGCCACACCAGGCAGACTCATAAATAAGCTCAGCTCCACAACCATACATTGTATAATCATAAGAATTATTGGTGCCGGTAGTTAAATATCTAAGCAAATGCGTAAATTTACAGTCTTCCGCTTTTTCCACCATAAAAGACTCTTGCACGTTTTTAGACTGATATACATAATCACCTTCAACGTTAAGATTATTTCTGCCATGAATAAATTTTCGTGGAACGGAGAGGAAAAACTCTTCCACCTCTTTTTTTATTTTTTGGTATGAACTCCAAGAACTCATCTTGAATTCAGCAATTTTCTTTTGATACTCTTCTTTGGAATACGGTTTATTGAAAATGTAATACGATTTTTGACGCAAGCCAATACTTCCAAAACAATCATTGCAACCTACACAATCACGACAAAATATCATCCCATTTGACCCTTCCAAGTCTTCACAAAAAAGACAATTGTAACAGTTCTTTAGATTAACTCCTTCATAACAAAGCTCACTTTTATTGGTAAAAATAACGTCCATGCAATCTTTAGCCTCTTCAAGCGAATATCCATAATAACAATCCTGATCCAAATCAGCACTAAAAACGAGGTAACAATTTTTTAATCCTGAAGCTGCATTGCAATAATCACTATTCTCAAAAGTTGAATATTGTCTCTGTAAATGAGGCAAAGGAACCTGCTCCATCAACTCGCGAAATTGTAAAAAAAAGGGCTTATGAAAATCATAATCCTTTCCAAAGTTGGTAAAATCGTATTTATCCGAGTACCAATCTTTGTCTTCAACTATGTTAAAGTTTTTATCTGGCGAATATATCGAAATAACGCTTTTTTCTGAATAACTCAGCTTTCTTGAATATAAATTTCTGATATTGAGATAACTTAATCTTCTTTGAAAACGACAATCTGGGCAAAAGGTCGGTAATGGAACATCCATTTTTTTGTAAAATTCAATATCAGCATCCTCTATGTGAAATTTACCTTTACAATTTTGACAGAATTGATCAACCATTTATAAAATAGAAAATTGTTTTCTTCAGTATAGCACACTGGAAAAACAGCTTAAACAAGCTGTAAAACTCAATGGCAGGCCCTGCAGGAGTCGAACCCGCGCTAAAGGTTTTGGAAACCTTTGTACTAGCCGTTATACGAAGGGCCTATGAGGTGATTTTTTTCTAATTTTTAACTAAACGCATGGTATATGGCATTGAGCTTTCTGGCAAGCCTTGGATGAGATGGCCGTCGTTTTAGAAGGCCTGAGGCTTGTTTTTTTAGGGTAAAAAGAGTAACCTTGTTGTACTTAAATTTTTTTTACGTCGATTATATGACTAAAAGTCATAAAACCGTAGCTAATAGTTTATTGAGAAAGAATAAAGAAGAAGATCCTTTACCGGCGTTAAGCCACAAAACGTATACTCTGTCCCGTTACTTTCCTGCAGATACTTTGTATTTTTACTCTTTCCCTGCCGGAGAAGAATCGGGCTTTTTTAATAATATTCCGCCATGGGTGGAGGAGCTGGTTGCCGGGCGTCCTTTGCTTTGCGCCGGTCCTGATGTGAAAGTAATGACATTTTCTGCTGTTTATTCTCCAAATATTTTAGGGTTATTGTCCGAAATGGGTGCAGAACCTCTTGATCCTTCCGAGGTGATTGTTTTGCCCGAGGTGATCAATTTTGATCTTGTGGGTAAGGACAGAAATCGTGCGGTTAAATCAGCAATTAAGAATCTGAAATGTGAAGGTAAATTGATGATGGCCCAGCCTTTTTTGGATAAGGACCTGAAAAGTTTTTACCAAATTCCGCCGGAAGTTACGGTGTGGCTGAATGATAAAGAAAATCTTAGTTATTATATTCCCGCTCATAATTTACCTGCTGAATATAACCACTTTTTTAGCGGAAAGGATTTTGCGGCAAGTATTCAGGAATATCCTTTTCCCTGTGTCGTTAAAATGAGTTCTTCCAGCGCGGGTGATGGTGTGCGAATTTGTCATACGTCTGAGGATCTTAAGAGTGCCAAAGAGGTGTTTAAGGATTTGGATGGGCATGTCATTATTTATCAATTTATTCATTCTTTAAGAAATCTGTGCATTCAGTTTGGGATTCCGGCTGATCCGAAAAAGGAAATCGACATTATTGGTTTTAATGAACAGGTGATCGGGAAATGTGGAGAGTTTTTGGGTGGAATGGTAACTCCGGATTTTGACAGGTCGGAATTACAGGATCTTTTTGCTTTGATCAAGGACGATATTTTGCCTAAGGTGCGAGCAAAAGGCTGGTATGGCGTTGGTGGTTTGGATGTGCTGATTACGGAGAAAGGGGAGTACTATTTCATTGATCCTAATTTCCGCATGACCGCGACTTTTGTGTTTGTGTGTCAGGTTAGAAATCAGCAGATCAAAAAATCTTTGCTTGGTTTTACCGGAACTTTTAAAGGAACCGAAGCTGAATTTAGAGAAAAAATTCTGCCAATTGCCAAACTTGGAACATCTGAACAGCTTTTGAATATTGCTTCTTTGTCTTATGAAAACGAGACTTTCCGTTTTAATGGAGCGCTTGTTTTTGATGAAAATACTCCAAGAGAAAAGGTTGCAAAGGCGTTGATGGATCGCGGCGTGCAAAGTTTAACTTTGACCTGTATTTGTTCTTAGCTTGAATGTTCACGCATGAAATGTCTATCGCTACCGCGCCCGGAGCGGGCTTATTTTAGAACGTAGACTGGCGGAATGGCTTTGATAAATTCCTGGGCGAGAGTGTAGCGATAGGCCCCTTGATTTGGGATGATCAGGACATCGCCGCTTTGCATTTCGCTGGCAAAACAATAGTAGCCCCAGACGTCTCTTGGTGTGCAGAGTGATCCGTATAATGTGAAGGGGATTTCTTCTTTTGAAGGATGAGTTAAATTAATGATGGGCATGTAGAAATGTTCGCCAAATTCCCAACCGATAGCGTTGATTCCTCCGTCCGTGATGCCAACGGAGGATTTTTTGATGTCGATAAGCTTCACAACAATGTGCATGGAACTGTAGGAGATCATTCGTCCCGGTTCTGCGTAATAGATGCAGTTTTTTAGGAAGCTTAAGTTTTCTTTGACCACGGTTCCGATCAATTCCGCATATTCTTCAGGGGTTTTTGAATCCACAATGTAGTATGGGTCTATAAATTCGGTTTTTACGCCGAATTCAGCGTTTGCCAACTTGGCAAGAGCGCCGGCATGCATATGGCTTGGATAGCGGCCTGTCCAGGGGTAAAATCCATCGATTTGTTTTGGGTAGAATCCGCCGCCCAGATCAATAAAATGAATTTCATCCAACTCTTCGGGCTTAAAATATTTCTTTAAGTGGTCTGCGAGCAATTTGAGCATTTTGCTATATTTTTCGGAGTCTTTGTTCCAGCTGAAATGAGATTGTAGTCCTCTTAGTTCAAGATATGGGTATTTTTTGGCTTCGGTCCAGAATTCTCGCAGGTCATCCAGGGGGATTCCGAATTTGTTTCCCAAGTGATAGTTGGTGAAAAAGCGGACTCCAATTGTAATTTTTTTGTGGGATTTTTGGCTTAAGTTTCCCAGACGTTTAAGTTCATTAAAGCTGTCCACGTGCACGATCACTCTTTTATGGTATTTTAGGGCCAAACGAAGCTCTTCATCGGTTTTGCCCGGTCCCGAAAAAACGATGTATTTGGCTTTTGCTTTAATTGCGAATTTCAGCTCTCTTCCGCTACTAACGTCCAGCCCCATGCCTTTTTGGACCACTCTTTTTAAAATGAGGGGATGATAATTGGATTTTATGGCATAGTAAGGCCGTCCACTTAGGTGTTTCGAAAATCCGGTCATGAACTCATCAATGCTTTTATCCAGCGCTTTCTCATCCAAAAGATAAAAGGGGGTTTGCTTTTTTGCGGCGAGCTTTAGAACCGCTGATCTTTTCTTTAAGGCTTCATCGACAACAGTAGTTAGCTTTGTTATCAAGCCTTCCGGTTCGCGCTTCATAATTTCCAGAATGTTATGCTGGCTTTCTTCTAAATTTTTGATGGCCATAAGGTGTTTTTTAGGTTTTTTTACGTTTGGATGAGTTGGTGGGAAGTTTAACACCAATCCTTAAAACAGCAAAACTTGGCTATTAGCCTTTTTTATCCGGTGGGAGGCTGAAGTAGTCAAACAGGTAAGCGGCCATTTTTTGGAAGAGGACGGCGGAAGTTGCGTCGGCCCATTCGCTGGCGCGCGGGTGATCCAATTTGGCTAAAATCACAAAGCGTGGATTATCTTTTGGAGCAAAGCCGATGATGGTGGCAATGGTTGTACCTGCGCCTTTTAAGGCTTCACCGTTCATATAAGTTTGAGCTGTACCGGTTTTAGCGCCGATGTAATGGTCCGGCATGCGGATTCTGCCGTAACTGTCGCCATTTTCAACGTTATTGACCAGCATGGCCTTCATAGTTTCCGCAGCCTGTTCCGAAATTACGCGCTGGATTGGTTTTGGGTCATAGGTGATTATTTTCCCGTCCTGTTGCTGAACACTTTCCACAATGTGCGGTTGCATATAAATGCCCTTGTTGGCAACGGTGGCATAGGCCGAAATCATTTGCAGGGGAGTGGCAAGAATACCTTGTCCAAAGGCATGGTTGGCAAGTTCGGAATCGGTCCATTGATCAAAGTTGGCGATTCTGCCCGGACTTTCGTTATCGAATTCAATATCGGTTCTTTCGTTGAATCCGAATTTTAGCATGTAATTATAGAACAGATTTCTGCCGATTTTTTGTGCCACCCAGGTCATTCCGGTGTTACATGAATTTTGGATGATCCAGGTCATGGTGGAATGTGAATTCGTGCATTTTTCAGAAACATTATGGATGATGGCATCATAACCAAGCCCATCGGGGCCTTTAAATTTTCCGCCATTTTTGTTTTTATCAAGATACAAAATGCCCGGATCGTTAATGGCTGTTGTTGGCTTTACGTCGCCGTCATCAATTGCAGCTGCCATGGTGACAATTTTGAAAATGGATCCCGGTTCATAAGCCTGGGAAACAGGTTTATTTTGATATGCCTCGGGTCCGACAAGATTTGCGTATCTTTGATAAATAACGGTCCCATCATCTTTTTGCACTTTGAAAATTTGGATACGGTCTTTGGTTATAAAATTTCTGTAGAACCAAAAAGCATTTGGGACGTTTTCAATTGGAACGAGGTTTTTAATATTTTCGGGGCTTAGGCTGACATCTTCGGTTTGATAAATGTCACCAAAACTGTTGGGATTAAAAGTCGGGTAACTGGCCATGGCCATAATTTTGCCGGTTTTTGGATCCATTACGATTACTTGTCCGTTATCGGCATTAAAGTCGCGGACAGCCTGGGCCAAATATTTTTCTGCTGCCATTTGGATGGAACGATCAATAGTTAAGACTACGTTGTCGCCATCTACAGCAGGAATGATTTCGCTGTTGCCAACAGTGATTTGACGATTGAGTCCGTCTTTTTGAGTTTTAAAGATACCCTTTTTTCCTTGAAGTTGGCTGTTGAATTTACTTTCAATTCCATATTGGCCAAGTTGGCTTGCACCGCTATCAACAACAAAACCTAAAATGTTGGATGCCAAAGTACCTTCCGGGTAATAACGGAAGTATTCTTCTTTTAGGCCAAGCCCTGTGAAGTTTTTGGTTTTATCTTCATCAATCAGTTTTTTGATTTGGGCGGCAATTTCCGGTTTGATTTTACGTTGAAGGATAACGTAGCGGTTTCTTCCTTTTAAAATATTGGCAAGTTCGGTTGGTGGCATTTCCATATATGGAGTCAGGGCCAGGGCAACCTTATCACGATCAACTATTTGCGCAGGGTAGGCAATTAAAGCACCTTCAACCGCATCTATTCCGGTTAAATTTAAGGCCTTAATTTGATCCAGGGTTTCTTTGGGAAGATCGTCACGCAGGGTGATTTGTAAGCGCTTTTCCTGGCTGATTTTATCCAAAAGATCGGTATAAAATTTTTGATAAAGTTCCTGGTCGTTTAGTGGGGCCACTTTAGCCAGATCTTCGGCGGTTTTGGCATGAATTGTTTCGTTTTTGATTCTGGTTGTGTCATCTTTTTTGGCTTGATCCAGGTTGAAAATCATTGGTGAAATTCTGTCCGCGACCAGTTTTTTGTCGGCAATTTGGGTGGGATCCGCAAACAAAAGGTCAAGAGTGGTGTTGGTGGCGACCCTAACCATGTCGTTTGAGGCATAATCCTTAATGTAAATTTCACCACGGCGAGCGGAAAGTGTGCTTTCTCCAAAATGTTCGGCATCGGCTTTTTTGCTGTAATAATCGCCCTTAATCACTTGCAAATAAAATAATCGTACGGCAATCACGCCGGTCATAAAAAAGGCTGCAATCAGCAGAATTGAAAGACGATTTATAGGTTTTCTTTTGCCAAAAGCACGGTTTTTCATAAGTTGAAGTCTTCCGGATAATCGGGATTGTATTATATAGCAGATTCTTTATAATAAACCAGCTACTCTTTTTGATTTTGAATCTATGTTAAAGAAAACAGCTTTACAAAATGGACTTAGAATTGTGACTAAAAAACTCGATAATACAAAATCGGTAACGGTTTTGATTTTAGTGGGAGCGGGATCGCGTTATGAAATAAAAGAACTTAATGGAATTTCGCATTTTTTGGAGCACATGTTTTTTAAGGGCGCTGAAAAATATACGAATACTAAAGAGGTTTCGGAGGCAATTGATTCGGTTGGTGGCGATTTTAACGCTTTCACAGGCAAAGAATATGCCGGCTATTATATAAAGGTTGCGGACAGGCATGTGGATTTGGCTTTGGATGTTTTGGCGGATATGTTGATTCATTCCAAGTTTGATCCGGCGGAGATCGACAAAGAGCGTGGGGTAATTATGGAAGAATATAATATGTATCAGGATACGCCAATGTACCAGATTGGTTGGGATTTTGAGCGTTTGATTTATGGTGATCAGCCGATTGGTTGGGATCAGGTGGGGACTAAAGAGGTGATCATGGGCATAAAACAGGCGGATTTCATTAAGTACAAGAAAGAGCTTTATGTGCCTGGGAATACGGTAATTGCCGTTTCCGGAAATGTTGATCATGATGAAATGGTGAAGGCTGTTTCAAAATTGTTTACGTTTGAGGATGCCGAAAAAGCCTACAATTTTAATGAGGTAAAAGATGTTAAGGTTGAAAAAAAGATTTATCTTCGCAATAAAAAAACCGAACAGGCTCATGTGATTTTGGGTTTTCCGGGTTATTCGGAACAGCATAAAGATCACTATGCCGCAAAATTATTGGGAATTGTTTTGGGTGGGAATATGAGTTCCAGAATGTTTTTGTCGGTTCGTGAAAAGCAGGGATTGGCTTATTACATCAACACTTCAACTGACGATTATACCGATACCGGAACTTTTTCCACGAATGCCGGAGTTTCTTTAGACGGCATAGACAAGGCAATTACCGCAATTGTGGAAGAGTATAAAAAAGTTTTAACCGAACCCGTGCCGGAAGCGGAGTTGCTGAAATCAAAGGAATTTTTGAAAGGAAAAATGGTTTTGCGTCTGGAAGATTCGGAAGAATACGCGCATTTGCTTGGTAAATTTGAACTTTTGTATGGAAATGTAGAGACACCGGAAGAAATTATGAAAATGGTTGATGCTGTAACTGTAGAGGATCTTGGTCGCGTGGCGCGTGATTTGTTCAAAGAAGAAAATTTGCGAATTGCGATAATTGGGCCGTATGATGATGAGGAACGATTCTTGAAGCTACTAAAGTTTTAGGGAACTCTTAACCCCAGCCCCCCGCGGCATATTCCCTTCGCACATGGGGCCCCTACCCCGAATGTGCTCAGGAAACATGCCACGGGGGGCCGGGGAGGGAGATGAAACTTATTTTCAATAAATTATATGGGAGAGGGTGAACCAATGGGGCAAGAGGCTTTAAAGCAAGAGATTGTTGGTGGTTTAAGGGCGGCAATGACCGGTTGGAAAAATGGTATACCAAAAGAGGTTTTGTATTCGACTTCGCCGAATTCCAAATATAAAGTTCGAAAAGCTTGGTTTGCTCTGGTGGCCGGCAATTTGGCAGACATCATAAGGAATGTCTTGAATGAAGAACTTCAAATTCCTGAAGAATTATGCGCTGAAGTTTTTGCTTATCATGAAGCTTTAGTAAACGACACCGAATTTAAAGATAGGCTTACAACGCAGGAAGATATTGATAAAGCAGAGGTAATAATCAATAAAATTCTTGTAGAGTTTGAAAAATGATGTGGGTGATGCGAACTTAATTCACCTTCGGCAGAAATGAAATGTCTGTGTAATATTTTTTCATATTGTTGGGGTCGACCAGGACGCTGATGGTTTTTGTTTTGATGTAGTTTGTGGGGTCGAACCAGATATTATCGCTTTTAAAAATGTAAATATTATTGCCTTCGGTGAACTCTGAAATAATGCGATAGGGGTGACGTCCGTTGACTCTATAGTGGGTATTTAATTCAACACCTTTAATTTCGGTTTCAATTCTGCGGCCGGATTCCTGGAGTTTTTTAATAGTGGCAGCTTTTTTAACTCCCCACATTATCATTCCAAAACCAACGGCGAAAAATACGACCCCGATTAGGCCAAAAAGCATTGGCAAAAGCCATAAATCGACAAGGCTGGAAGTGATGGTGCCGTTTGCAAGAGATGCTTGGGAGTTTAGAAAAATTCCGGCGGCTACAAGTAAAAATATTGCCCCGATTGCGGTAAATACGGTTTGAATTATTCGTACGGCTTTCATGCGGTTTTATTGTTATGCGGTGATGATTATATAGCTTATCGTGATTTTTTTAAATGATGGCCACGCACGAAGTACCTATTTTTATGAGGTCATGGACTGAGCTTATAAGTAGCCGCGGAGCGAACTCCACTTGCCAAATTTCCTATTCTCGGTAATATGTTTTCGATTTATTCGCTAACTGATCTAAAATTATGGCAATGGAATTTAAAGGTATCAAAGAAAAAACACTCGTTTTAATTAAACCGGATGGAGTTCAAAGAGGGCTTATTGGAGAAGTTTTGAACCGTTTTGAAAAGAAAGGTCTAAAAGTTGTTGGTATTAAAATGATGAGTTTGAGTGAAGCTGTTTTGCGTGAACATTACGCGCATATTGCCGATAAGCCATTTTTCCCCGGTGTAACAAGGTTTATGCAAAGTTCGCCGGTGGTTGCGATTTGTTTGGAGGGCTTGGAAGTTGTTCAAGCTATTCGCATTTTATGTGGAATTACCAAGGCTCGCAGTGCCGAAGCCGGATCTATCCGCGGTGATTTGGCTATGAGCGTGGCTTGTAACGTTGTTCACGCTTCCGATTCCGTTGAAACTGCCATGAAAGAAGTTCCAAGATTTTTCAATCCAGATGAACTTTTTGACTACGCTAAGAGCGAGTATGAACATGTTTACGGGGAAGACGAACGGGTTTAATTGGTGGATTTGTTTTTTGTGGAATTGAGTTAAAAATTGTTCTGTTGAACTTTTGTCGCTTGTGAACAATTTGTATGAAATACGTAAAACTTTTTTTCGAGAAAAGGAAACTGGCCAAGGATGAAAATCCGGCCAGTTTTTTTGATCATGTTCGCGGAGATTACGCGTTTTTGCTGCAAAGTGGCGGAGATTTTGCGGGGAAGAAAAGTGGCTTGTCCGAGCGCTATTCTTATATTGGTTATGATCCATACATGGTTTGTTCCAGTATGCGTGAGGCAAGTGGGGCAGGTTCCACCAAAGGGGTGACGCAGCTTTTAAAGCGTCGTGATTTTTTGGATTTTGAGAAGAAAAATACCGGTCAAATTGTGGAAGGGGAGCCTTTGGACGTTTTGCAAAATATTTTTAAATTCATTCATTATCATGGGGCGGCGCCGGTGCCGTTTTTTGGTGGAGCGGCGGGTTATTTCAGTTATGATTTTGGCGCGAATTTGATGGAAGTTGAACAGAAAGTTTTTGATGATGTGGTTCTGCCTGATTTTGTTTTTGCTTTTGTGGATAAGGTTTTTGCGTTTGATCATCAGGAAAATGAATTGTATTTTTTGGCTTTGGCCGAGACGGATTTGCAGGCGCGTAAAAAAATTGAAACCATGAAAGAGGATTTGCAGAAGCCGGTTAGACCACGGTCTGTCGGCGAAATGGGAGCTTTAAAATCGAATGTGAGTTTTGCTCAATATCAAGAGAAAATCGCGGCGGTAAAACAATATTTGAAGGATGGAGAAACTTATCAGGTTAATTTTTCACAGAGATTTGCGGCGGATTGTACGGTTGATGGCTGGAAAATCTATCAAAAACTTTCAAGCCTTAATCCTTCACCGTTTAGCTGTTATTTTGAGTTCCCGGAGTTCAAAATTATGAGTTCTTCGCCGGAATTGTTGCTTAGAAAAAGAGGAACGAAAGTTGAAACCTGGCCGATTAAAGGCACGGTGGCTCGTGGAAAAAATGCGGAAGAAGATGCGGCGCATGAGGCGGAACTTTTGGCTTCGGAAAAGGAAAAAGCGGAGCTCGCTATGATTACCGATTTGGAGCGAAATGATCTTGGAAAAGTTTGCGAGGCGGGCAGTGTAAAGGTTACTGATTTTCAGAAAATCGAAAAATATTCACATGTGATTCATACAATTGCGAAAGTTGAAGGAAAATTGGCTTATGGAAAGGATTTTTGGGATGCGCTGCGGGCGGTGTTTCCGGGTGGGTCAATTACCGGCTGTCCTAAAAAGCGGACCATGCAGATTATTGATGGTTTGGAGGATTTTAAGCGAGGGATTTACACCGGTTCTGCAGGTTTTGTGAACCTTTTGGGCGACTCCGATCTAAATATTTTGATTCGGACGATTTTGCAGAAAAACGGGAAAATTTATGCGCAGGTTGGCGGCGGAATTGTGGCTGATTCTGATCCTACAAAAGAATATGAGGAAACTTTAATGAAGGCGGAGGCTTTGAATGAGGCTTTAAAGTAGTGTGTGTGATTTTTTAGACAGGAAATGGGATTTTGTTTTCAAAAGTGCCTGGAGCGAGTGGTTGACTTTTTGAATTTGTGTGTGTATGTTGAACTTCGTGGTTTTTTTTAGAAACTAATTTCAATATAATGATGGATATGGAAGAAAGTGATGTAGGCGAATGGCCTGTTGATCTTGCTGCTATGGAGGCTGTGAGGGCTGCTAATGAAAAGACAAGAATGAGGACATTGGCCAAAATACGAGAACATGTAGGAGAGCAGGCGAAAGCTTATGGACAAAGGCCGGAAGGTCATGAGGTAGCTGCAGGATTGGCAGAAGTACATGCGAGGGGAGGCTTTGATAATTGGGGGCCACTTTCCAGTGATTTGGCGGATGTAGCAGACAGTGGGCCAAAAACTGATGTTGATGATCCTAAAGAGTCGGCTTTTACCCTTTCATATGGATCCTTGGAAAGGGCACTGGTTGAGGTTTGTCGTAATCCGGTTGTGGATAGTGTTGGAGAAGTTAGTGGACAATGCCAACGTGTTTTGAGTGAGGTCGCTGCTTCTAGGGCTCCAAAAGATAGTGGAAATTGGGTGACTTTTGATGAGGTTGATGTTCTGCCAGAAGTTGGTGTTTCTGCGGAAGTTAACTCTTCCGTTCCATCTGCGGCGCCAACTTTGCCAAACTCGGGTGTATATAAAAGACCGGTTCATGCTCCCGTTGAAGTTGTTGATGCGCCTCCTCTTTCTGCGTTAAAGCCTGTTGCTAAGCGCAAGCCGGTCATCATTCCGCCTGCGGAAGATACTTTGTATAACAGTTTTGTAGGGGCGCGTGTTGATTGAAATTGAATAATTTACGCTTTGTATTTTTTACTAATTTTTTATGAGTGAAACAAATAAAGATCCGGATGGTGCGTTTGATCCGGGATTACTGGAAGATGAAAAAAGAAATCCTAAGCTAGGAGCAGAAGGAATAGAGGTGCTTACGCCGGAATTGGGAAAGGTCATCAATGTGCCCAGATCGGAATCTGATACAAAGCGTGCCCCTGCCGGTTATCCTAACAGAATACATCAATCGGGAGGTTTTGAAACTCCGGAATTTCTTGGTTATGCCGGGATAAAAATCGATGGTATTCGTGGTCTAATGCGCGCAAGTGTTGATCAAGTTTCTACTCCGGTTGATGCGGTGCCGGTTTTTGTTGATGGAAGTAGTACTTATATTCCAGGAAGAAATGAATTTACGCCAACGCCTGCCGGTGCGGAAGTTGATTTAATTCGTGAGGCTTATAAGGGCGTTTCAATTGGGGGCCCATTGCTGACTTTTGCTGGTTTTGCGGGAGTTAGTGCGGAATTTTTTACTCCGATTGCATCTCCAGCTATTGGTGGATTTGATATATCTGTGGAAGCGGGAGAAGCCGAAGAAGAATAGCATTTCTTTTGCGATTGGTTGTTGTAGAATGGATGCGGATTTAAAGTTTTGGAATGATTGTCTTTTTGAATGGTAAGTTTTTGAAGGCGGCGCAGGCAAAAGTGTCCGTTTTTGATAATGGTTTTTTGTATGGAGACGGCGTTTATGAAACTTTGCGAACTTATGATGGTCGAATTTGGCAGATAGATGAGCATTTAAAGCGTCTGGGGAAATCCTGTAAATTGGTGGGAATTCGTTTGCCGTGGAGTTTTAAACAAATTGGAGAGTGGGTTGAAAAGACTGTGCAATTGAATGGATTTGGAAATGGTCGTGAATCGGAAAAGGCTGAAGCGGATTCTGAAGCGCGTATTCGTATTACCGTTACCCGTGGAGAAAATGGATTTGATTTTGGGCCCGGGGAAAAGCCAACGATTTTTGTTCAGGTGCAGAGATTGGTGCCTCAACCGGAAAAGTTTTATGAAAAAGGCGTGGCGGTGGTGACTTTTAAAGCTCAGCGATATTTGCCCGAGGTGAAGTCGATTAGTTTGTTGCCAATGGTTATGGGATCGCGTCTTGCTCAACAAAAAAAAGTTTACGAGGCTGTGTTTGTGGATGCCGCCGATTATGTTTTGGAAGGAACAATTACAAATATTTTCATGGTGGAAAATGGCGTTTTGCTCTCGCCAAAGAAAAATGTTTTGGCCGGAACAACGCGTGATTTTTTAATGAAGATCGCCAAAAAAAATGGAATAAAGGCTTTGTTGGCGGATTTTAAATTGAAGGATTTGTATGCGGCTGATGAGGTCTTTATAACCAATGCGCCGCGTGGTATAATTCCGGTGGTTAAAATTGATGGAAGGAAAATTGGCAACGGGAGGCCGGGTGCAGTTACTCTGAATTTGTTAAATTTTCATCGCAATGAGTGTAAATAAGGTTGTTGATCCAAATGAAATTGTTGATATGGACGTTGAAAGTCTTGGTAGGGGTAGAGATGGGGATTCTTTTGTTAGAGATGTGAGTGGGGATTTGTGGGATGGGGAAGGGCCCGGTTGTCCTGCAAAGGATTATGTTGATGATTGGGAAGGCGATAGGGATTCATATACTTTTACGTCGGATGAGGTTGGTGATGCTCAAAGATTGTTTGGGTTTTCTCTTGATGATGCTTTAGGTGAACACTTGATTGTTCATGATCCAGCTGCGATAAAACTTGGAGAAGTTCCATTTCCTTCAGAACCTTCAAATGTGAAAGCTACGTTGAGTGCGGATGAAGTTGCGGCGCAGGCTGCGAAAGTGGATAGACTAGCAGCTGAGGCGGCGGCGTGGATCAGAAGAGTGCTCGCAAAGGGATGATGTTTTGATTTCCATAAATAATAATGAATTTTTTTGAGTTTTTAAGATTGAGGGGGCAAGGGAAGGATTTTAGCAAGCCATTGGTCATGGGGATTTTAAATGTGACTCCGGATTCGTTTAGTGATGGAGGGAAGTTTGTGAAGGCGGGTGGCGTGGTGGGTGGTCACGCAAAAGTGGATGAGGTGGCGGTGAATGAAGGTGGAAAGGTCGATGTTGATGCGGCGGTTGCGCGTGCTTTGCAAATGGCTTCAGATGGCGCGGAAATCATTGATATTGGCGGTGAATCTTCCGGTCCCGGTTCAAAAGATGTCAGTTTGGAAGAGGAGTTGGTGCGAGTGATTCCGGTGGTGCGAAAATTAAAGCAGGAGTTGGAGGCGATGCAGCTTATGCGCACAAAAGTTCGCAATGAATTCCTTCCCGGGAAGGCGGGAAACCACAAAAAAGCTCATGATCAAGCTATTCTGGATTTTAAAAAGGCAATCAGTTTTGATGATTATAGGGAGGTTTTTATTTCGGTGGATACTTATAAAGCGGAAGTGGCTCGGCAGGCAATTGAAGCTGGTGCGGATATTATCAACGATGTTACGGCGTTGCGTGGGGATGTGGATATGGCTTCAGTGCTGGCGAAATATCCAAATGTGCCGGTTATCATTATGTATTCAAAAGATCCAACTGCGCGGACGACTCGTGAAAATGTGCAGTATGATGATGTTATTGCCACTGTGCGAAAGTTTTTGGCGGAGCGGATTTCGGCTGGTGTTGGACAGGGGATCGCGCGGGGACGATTTATTGTTGATCCCGGAATGGGGGCTTTTGTAAGCACGGATCCAAAATATAGTCTGGAGATTTTGAGGCGGTTGCGGGAATTTGGGACTGACAAGGTTTTGAAGGGTTTGCCGATTTTGATTGGGGCTTCTCGTAAAGGTTTTATCGGTGGAGCTGTTCAGGATCGCCTTGAGGGAAGTTTGGCTTGTGCGGCTATTGCCATGCAAAATGGTGCGTCAATTTTGCGGGTTCATGATGTAAAAGAAACTCGTCGATTTGTGGATATGCTGGCGAAGGTTGGAGAAAATTGAAAACCGGGTTTTTGAGTTTGTGAAACGGGAATAATTTTAACTGCGTGTCAAAGTGTCCGCAAAGGTAAGCCAAAATGAAGGGCTTCGTCAACGAAGTCACGAATAGGACACGAATTCTCTCTTAACGCAAACATGCTGCTTGTACAAGCCATTTTTTAGGGCTTCGGCGCCGAAGCGTATATTTTGAAATACTTCGTTGACGTAGCAAGTGCCGATTTGGTATAAGTGAGTTGCTTCTGTCCGCAGCGAATGTTTTGGGCCATGGCAAAAAACTGAAGCAAACTCTTGTTCCTTGCAATCTTAATTGCATTTTCGTCCTCCTTGGTTCAAAATTTATAATTCATAATTGATTTTATGCTCGTAACTCGCGAATTTACATTTGATTCCGCTCATTTTCTTACCAATTATTATGGCAAGTGCGAGCGCGTGCATGGCCACACTTATCGGTTGCAGGTAACGCTTGAAGGCAAGGTCCAGGAAAATGGTTTGGTGATTGATTTTGTTTTGGTGAAGCGCATTGTGAAGCGTCAGATTTTGGATAAACTGGATCATCAGCTCATTAACGACGTGATCGAAAATCCTTCTGCTGAGCGCATGGTTATGTGGATGTGGGATCAGATCAAAGATCTGCAAAATTTGTTGAAAGTGGAGCTTTCTGACCCTAATTTGGGTTCGGAGATTAAAAAATTGTTAAAAAAATCTGATCAGGAAGGGGATTTGATTAAATCGGAATTTGATAAGGAATTACGTCTGCATGAACTTAAATTGTGGGAAACTCCGAACTCGTTTGTGGCGTATAAGGGAGAATAAAGTTGATTTTTGGCAGATTTTGAGTTAGGTTATTTCCCTTACTTTGTTTTGTAAATTAAAATGGGGGATTTGGCTTTAAGAAGCGATTTATCTGATGCGGTTGTTGTGTCTGGTCAGTCTAAAGTAGATGATTTTGAACAAGTTCGTCAGTTGGGAATGCGCTATTTGCAGGACGCAAAAAGTTATGACGCAGAATTTTCAGATTTGGAGGCATGTTTTGCTGAGGGTGCTGATTTCTTTAAAAAAAGAGATGCGTTGTTGCTTGAATATTTTGGTAATTTTCCGGAAGTAGTTGAGCAATTGGATTTTCCTGAAATATTAGTTACAGAAGATCAAATCGCAAGTGCAAAAGATATTTCCGGGTTGGAAGCATTGACTGAAAAGGCGTGGGAAGTTTTGCAGGCAGTTCATGTTATGCGTCATAAAAGGCCTATAGAATTTAATCCTCGGGAGGGGATTGGCGTTTCTGTTGAGTCAGCAGATGTCGTTCTCTTTTTTGAGATTTTAGAAAAAGTGGGGAGAGCCATCCGTAAATTGTTATATTCCGGCAGTATGGCATTGCCCGGCCGGCAAAATGTTGCTTGTTCTGTTGGATTTTTACGTGAAGGTTATGAGGAAGTTCAAAAGAGCTCTTTTCAAGCAAGAATGTCCTTGTTGCAAGAAGTTATAGCAAAAAATCCACAGTTTTCGGGAATTAATGTTAAGATAGCACTTGCTAATTTTGACGTGTCACACATTTTTAATAGATGAGAAATATTTTTTTAAGTTTGGGGTCTAATTTGGGGGATCGTGGGGATTTTTTGCAAAGGGCTTTGGAAAGTCTGGAAAAGTGGGGCGTTTCTGTTTTGAGAACGTCTTCAATTTATGAAGCTGAAGCGGTGGGCGAGCGTGGTGAAATTTTGAAAGATGCTGCTGGAAAAGCGCAGCCTGGGTTTTTGAATATGGTGATTGAGGTCGAAACGGAGCGCAGTCCGGAAGATTTGTTGATGGTGATTCATGCGATAGAAAGGGCTCTGGGAAGGGAGCGAGGGGAGGCGCGAGCGGGGAGACAGGGCCGCGAAGCGCAATCGGAACTGCAGTCTGGAGGAGTGAAATCTTCAGGTCAGCGTAGTGGTGCACAACCTCGCTTTCAACCACGCACAATTGACCTGGATATTTTGTTTTTTGGGGATTTGGTTTACGATTTTGAAAAAAAAATCCGGACTGGTCCGGAAATCCATGTTACGACAGAAAAAGTTGGGTTTGCCAATGATGCGTGTGACCAGGTCGCTCACGCCCGTGATGTTCGCGATCAGGCTGCGTCTCTCATCATTCCTCATCCTCGGTTGCAGGAGCGGAAATTTGTGTTGATTCCGATGACGGAAATCGCGCCGGATTTTGTTCATCCGGTTTTGAAAAAATCGATGCAAGAACTCTTGAAGGAGTGTCCCGATAAAAGTATAGTGACCGTGCTTCGCTAAGCGCACTGCGGAATTTTCAATCAAGGTTAATGTTTCCAGTGGTGGCAGTAGCGTATGCGGTTTTATGGCTAGCTTAAGGCACTTTTTCTATGGACTCTTTCCGTGATCATCTTCAGTTTTTAAAGCAAAAGGCTACTCAGGCTCGTATTGATGTGCTTGAAACAATTCACAGGGCCGAGGGCGGCCATCCGGGCAGTTCACTTTCCATGATTGATCTTTTGGTCGGTTTGTATTATGGCAAAATTCAGGGACTGCCAATTATGCAATATGATGCCAGAAAACCAGGTTCGCAGGATCAGGATTATTTTGTTTTGTCCAAAGGTCATGCGGCTCCGGCGTGGTATGCGGTGTTGGCTGATCTGGGCTTTTTTGATAAGGCGGAGCTGGATCATTTTCGTCAGGCAAATAGCATGTTGCAGGCTCATCCTTCTAAAAAAATTCCGGGGGTGCCTTTAAGTGCAGGTTCTTTGGGACATGGTTTTTCTTCGGCAATTGGCTTGGCGATGGCTTTAAAGGCCGAGCGTGCAACCAATCGCGTTTTTGTTTTGTTGGGAGATGGTGAATTGCAGGAAGGTCAAATTTGGGAAGCGGCTTTAACTGCTGCGCATTATCGGCTGGATAACGTGGTTTTGATTATTGATGCGAATGGCTTGCAGCTTGATGGAACTTTGCGTTCGGTGATGAATGTTGAGCCGATTGCGGATAAGTTTGAGGCGTTTGGTTGGAAAACGATTCCGGTGCGTGATGGTCATGATTTTGAGGAGATTTTGGCGGGATTTGAAAAGGCGTTTGATGTGAAGCGTAAGCCAACCGCGATCATTGCGCGAACTGTGAAGGGCAAAGGCATTAGTTTTATGGAAAACAAAGCGTCGTATCATGGCGTGGCTTTGAGTGATCAGGAAATGGCCGAGGCGATTCCAATGTTGAAAGCGGAATTGGCGGGATTGCGGATGGGGGTTGGTGCTGGCAGTGGTGTGGGCGCGGGAGCGCGTGCGGGTGCGAATTTGGGCTCTGGCGTTCGGAATCGAACTGTTGCCGGATCTTTTGGATCCAAGATTCCTTATTGAATTTTTATGAAAAAAGTTTCTTTTATTTTTTTGATTGTTGCGTTTATGGCTTTAGCAGGATGTCAAACGGTGGCGAAATTTTTGAATGATTCCGGGGTGGGTTCGGGCAGTGATGTTGGCGCGGGAATGGCCGGCGCTTCATCTTCACAGATTTCCGGCATTGCGCAAAGTTATAATGTCAATTCAGGCGCGGGCTTAAGTGCGGCTCAATCTTCCCAGGAAACCCAACCTTTATCCGGTTTGAAAGAAATTTTTGTGACGGTTAAAAATAAATCCGGTGATCATGTTTTTAGTGCGGAGGTTGCCGAAAATGAAGCTCAGCGTGAAAAAGGATTGATGTTTAGGACCGCTTTGGCGGCTGACCACGGCATGCTTTTTACTTTTGAAAAAGCCGGGCAGCTTTCTTTTTGGATGAAGAACACGTTGATTCCGCTGGATATGCTTTTTATTGGCCCTGATCACAAAATTGTGCGCGCGCTTAAATGGGTGATGCCTTGCCAGGCTGATCCATGCCCTTTATTTGGTTCGATCCAATCGGCACAATATGTTTTAGAATTGAACGGCGGCATGGTGGAAAAACTGGGAATTACGGAAGGGGATCAGGTTAATTGGTAAAAGGGATTAATGTTTTAGATATTGATTTCTCTTGTTTAGGAAAATTTTAGATTTTCTTCATGTTTGATGTGTATTATTTCGAGTCATGAATAATACTAAATATTTTTTTGTGGATGAGTCAGGTGATTGTACTTTCTTTAACAGGGACGGAGAGTGCATTGTTGGGCAGTTTGGTTGTTCGCCAATCTTGATTCTTGGCTATATTGAAACGGAAAATCCGATTGCTATTCGTCAAGGATTGGCTCGTCTTCGCGAAGAAATAGCTCAAGATGATTATCTTGCTCCCATACCATCAATTGCAAAAACAAAGGTCCATTTTCATGCTAAAGATGATTCGGCCGAAGTAAGGGAAAAGGTCTTTAAACTCATTAAAACCTTTGATTTTAAGGCACAATTTATCGTTGCGAGAAAAAGGCTGGATGTCTTTATGAAGAGGCATAAAAACAATGAAGATATTTTTTATAATGAAATAGTCAGCAGGTTGTTTGAAAGGAGCTTGCACGTGAATGATAATGTTATTTATTTTTCAAAAAGAGATTCGGGAAATAAACAAAATCATTTTACAAATGCGATTCACTCGGCAATCTCAAACTTTGAGTCAAAATATAATAAAAAAATTGAAACTCAAACACAAGTCTTGGTTCAAGTGCCGACTGTCGAACCATGCCTTCAGGTTATTGATTACTTAAATTGGGCTGTCTATAGGGCTTATACTAAAAGTGAAAGTAGATATTTTGATTTTTTAAAAGAGAAAATCAGTTTTCTTTGTGATATTTACGATTTTGAAAAATATCCAAATAACTTTTACAATAAAAAGAATATTTTTAGCATCAACAAAATTAGTCCTTTGGCGCTAGGAGGCGAACCTCGCGTGGCATGGAGCCAACTTTCGCAACCAAAGGACTAATTTATTATTTTTCAATTGAAGTTCTGTAACCACTTAAAGTATAGCAAGCACTCACCTGTGCGTCAACGCCAGCATACCTGGGAATGTTTTTATTGTCACTTTTGGATCTAACTTGCAATATAAATAATCTTATTGTTAGTTTTGGCTATAACTAACAATATAAAACTTTGTATTATTTGTTTTGATGTTCTTCTAACCGCTTGAAGCTTGCTTGATTGTCCGCTATGATTCGGCTGAATTTAGCTTTTTATTTTGTTCCCAATGCCAACCTCCATCGAAAAACTTTCCAAAATTGGCAATCAGTTAAGGATTCATTCAATTGTGGAAACGGAAGCAAGTGGGTCGGGGCATCCTAGTTCTTGTCTTTCTGCTGCGGATATTGCGGCGGCGCTTTTCTTTAGGGTGATGCGTTATTTTCCGCAGGATCCAAAACATCCAAATAATGATCGATTTATTTTGTCCAAAGGGCATGCTGCTCCGCTACTGTATGCGGCGTGGGCCGAGGCTGGCATTATTCCGGTTGAAGAACTTGTGACTTTGCGTAAGCTGGATAGCGAGTTGGAAGGCCATCCTACACCAAGATTGCCATGGGTGGACGTGGCAACGGGTTCACTTGGACAAGGCCTTTCTGCGGGTGTGGGCATGGCTTTAGCGGCAAAACTTGATCAACTGGACTATCGAACTTATGTTTTAATGGGTGATGGTGAAATTGCCGAAGGTTCGGTTTGGGAAGCGGCTTCATTGGCTTCTTATTACAAGCTGGATAATTTGGTGGCGATTGTGGATGCTAACCGTTTGGGGCAAAGTCAGCCGACCATGTTTGAGCATGATGTGGAGGTTCATCGTGCGCGGTTTGCGGCTTTTGGCTGGAATGCTTTGGTGGTGGATGGGCATAATATGACAGAAGTTGTGGCAGGATTTGAAAAAGCGGCTGCAGCAAAGGGGCAACCAACAGTTTTGATTGCGCGAACTTTTAAGGGTTATGGAGTTTCGTTTATTTCCAACAAGGATTCTTGGCATGGGAAAGCGCTGAAAAAAGAGGAAATGGATAAGGCGATTCTAGAGTTGAAGGGTCAGGCGGAACCGGCGCTTGGGGATGCGAGCGTGGAAATTCCAAAACCTGCCGATAAAAAACCAACTGCGGCCAGAAAATTAAAGGCTGATGGCACGGGTGATTTTGGTCCATTAAATTATAAGTTGGGCGATATGGTAGCGACTCGTGAAGCTTATGGTTTTGCGCTTGTTCGTCTGGGTTTGGCGGATACACGAATCACTGTTGTCGATGGCGACACCAAGAATTCAACTTTTGCGGATAAGTTTAAGAATGCTTATCCTGAGCGCTTTTTTGAATGTTTTATTGCCGAGCAGAATATGGTTGGTGTGGCTGTGGGTTTGGCGGCACGTGGAAAATTGGCTTTTGCTTCTACTTTTGCGGCATTTTTGACTCGCGCTTATGATCAAATTCGTATGGCGGCGGTTTCTATGTCTCATGTAAAACTGGTTGGTTCGCATGCTGGCGTGAGTATTGGTGAAGATGGCGTTTCGCAAATGGCGCTGGAAGATTTGGCGATGATGCGAGCGATTTATGGCTCGGCGGTTTTGTATCCAAGTGATGCCGTGAGTTGCGAGCGTTTGATGGAACAAATGCTGGATTACAATGGCGTGAGTTATTTGCGCGCTTCCAGGCCAAAGTTGCCGGTGATTTATGGCAATGATGAAAAATTTCCGATTGGCGGAAGCAAGGTGGTGCGTCAGTCTAAAGATGCGGCTAAGCCGGATAAAGTGACGGTTGTGGGAGCGGGTGTGACTTTGTACGAGGCTTTGAAAGCTTATGACGAGCTGCAAAAAGAGGGGATCAACATAACAGTGATTGATGCGTATTCAATTAAACCGATTGATGCTGACGGGATTTTGAAAGCGGCGATGGCGACGGGCGGGCTGGTCATTACCGTTGAAGATCATTACTTGCAGGGTGGCCTTGGTGATGCGGTTGCCGGCGCGTTAAGCGAAAAAGGCGTGCGCGTGCACAAATTGGCCGTCCACGAACTTCCACATTCCGGAAAACCGGAAGAACTCATTGAAAAATATGGGATTAGCGCTAAAAGTATTGTGGCGAAGGTGAAGGAGTTGATTTAATTTTTATGCCAAATTTTCAAACAATTATTTTTGATATGGATGGGGTTTTGATTGACTCGGAAAATTATAATTATGAGATCGAGAAAAAGGCTTTGAGCCATTTTGGGATTGATTTGACGCGGGAGATTGCGAATAAATTTATGGGCATGCGGTTTGAGGATTATTTTAAAGCTTTGATCGAAATTTTTAATTTATCGGTTGAGGTGAAAGACTTGTTACGGGCTCATCGGATGATCGCAAAAAAATATTATGGTGAAATTTTTGCGTTGAATCCTTATGTGCGTGAAACTTTGGAAAAATTGCGTGATCAAAATGTGCAGATTGGATTGGCTACGGGAAGCCAAAAAGAGTTTGCGATGGCGACTTTAACCAACTTGGGAATTTTGGATTTTTTTGAACAGCGCGTTTTTGCGGATGATGTTAGTAAGGGAAAGCCCGATCCTGAGCCATTTCTTTTGGCTGCGCAAAAGTTTCGGGCGAATCCTGAAACAACTATGGTGATTGAAGACACGCCAAATGGCTTTAAAGCGGCAAAGGCGGCCGGCATGTTTTTGGTGGCTTATAAATCCAACCACAATGAAAGTCTTGATTTTGGGCTGGCGGATAAGGTAATTACAGATATGCGGGAAATCTCGGCGTTAATTTCGTTTGAAATAAGCAATTAGACTGTTTTTAAAAGTTTTTGGTATTAGACCATAAAAACATTATTTCGCTAAAGATTGCTGAAGGCTTTGTTGCTGATAGTAAAATTTTTTGCTATTTTTGCGCATGCGAGAATTTGACTGAGTTTTGGTTGATCAAGTGCTCGCTAGACTGCGTTTTTTTTTGCAACTATGGCTCAATCCGGCTGGCAATCTTCCATTCAGGCAATGATGCACGCTACCGAAAGGCGGCAGGGACGTTTGGCGTTGGATTCCCAGGCGAGTGGTTCGTTCACGCAAAGACAAAATCCCGGCAATCGTGATCGTGCAGAGGAAAGATATGACGGTTCGGTTTCCAATGTAAAAGCTTTTGGAGATGCTCTGGTGCGCTTTGGCGCCCGCTATAAAAATGTGGTGGTTTTGGATGCCAACAGTGCCAAATTTATGAATACGGCCGGCTTTGCGATGGCCTTTCCTGATCGTTATTTTAATTTTGGAAATTCGGAAGAAAATATGATGGCAGCGGCTGCGGGGTTTACCGTTCGCGGCAAGATTCCGTTTGTGACTTCTTTTTCCATGTTTGCGACCGGGCGCGCGTGGGAGCAGATCCGCAATGCGATCGCTTATCCTTATTTGAATGTGAAAATTATTGGCTCACATGCGGGAATTTTTAGTGGTGAGGATGGCGGGACTTATCAGGCTTTGGAAGATTTGGCAATCATGCGGGCGATTCCAAATATGAAGGTTTTATGTCCTGCTGATGCGGTTGAAACCAAAAAAATGGTGGAAGCGATGATGCAAGATTACGGTCCAACTTATTTGCGTTTGGCTTCGGGTTCGTTGCCGGTTTTGCATGATGAAAATACGACCTGGGGAAGGGATGGCTACAAGATTGGCAAAGGTCATGTTTATACTCCCGGAACGGATGTTTGCATTTTTGCGATTGGAACCGGAGTTGCGGCTTCGCTGCAGGCTCGTGAAATTTTAGAGCGTGAAGGTGTTTCCACAATGGTGGTAAATATTCCTTCACTGCGGCCAATTGATGATGGATTGATTGTGGAATGCGCTAAACAGGCGCGACAAATTGTGACGGTGGAAGATCATCAAATTGTTGGCGGGCTTGGTTCTGCGGTGATGGAAGTTTTGGGCACGCATTATCCAATGAAAGTTTTGCGAATTGGGATGGATGGCTTTGGCGAATCGGGAAAAGCTGCAGATCTATACCGGAAATTCGGCATGGATCCGGAGGGGATTTGCGAGACAATTAGAAGTTACTAATTTTCCCAGCGCCAGTTTTCGATTTCTTCCATGTCTTTGCCGTTTTCGACAATGTACTTGGCATGAGTGGCGAGTTTGGCTTCCAGCTCGTGAATAATTTTTGGAGCTTTTTTGGCGAGAGCCGAGAGGCGGGCTGATTTGTCAGCGTTTGCGTTCTTGATTATTTTTTGCAGTGCGTCGATCGCCAAATTAAAGCGGTCGGTTTTGTTCATGACCATCATGTTAAAAGGCGTTGTGGTCGTGCCTTCCTCAAGATAGCCGTGAATGGAAAATCGATCCATGGCAGTGTGGCCGTAAATTAATTTGCGAACAGTTCCAGGATAGCCGTGAAAATTATAAATAATTGGCTTATTGCCGGTGAAATATTTATTGAATTCGTCGTCGCTTACGCTTAGCGGATGGCGTTCATCACCAATACCCAAAGCGGTTAATTCGCTGACATTCACAAAGCGAAGTTTCAATTCCGGAACCATTTTGTGCAGGATTGAAATTGCCGCGAGCGATTCGATCACAAGCGCATCTCCGGAAGCGGCCATTACTACATCGGGATTTTCGTTATGTGATGGGTTATTTTTATTGACCCAGTTCCAAACGCCCAGACCGTTTTTGAGTTCTTCACGCGCTTCTTGTAGCGTGAGCCACTGTGGCATTGGATTTTTGTTGACTACTATCACATTAATGCTGTCTTTGCGTTTCATGCAATCTTCCAAAGTTACGAGCATGCTGTTGGCATCGGCAGGCAGATAAACGCTGCAGAATTTTCCGTGCTTTTCCAAAATTCCGCTAATGAAACTTGGATTTTGATGAGAATAACCGTTGTGTTCCTGGCGCCAGCCGACGCTGGTTAAGATGTAGTTCAAGCTTGAAACCGGCTTTCTCCATGAAACTTTTGAAGAGAGTTTTAGGAATTTTGCGTATTGATCGACCATGCTTGAAACGATTGTGGCAAAGGCTTCATATGTCGCAAAAATACTGTGGCGACCGGTGAGCACAAATCCCTGCATCCAGCCTTGAAGTGTGTGTTCACTTAAAACTTCCATCACGCGGCCGGTTGGGGAAATGTTTTCGTCGTAGGAATGAACCGGCCACATGAAGGCGCGTTTTGTGGCTTCAAATAGACAAGTAAATTTGTTGGATTCGGTTTCGTCCGGACACATAAAACGGAAATTCTTTTCTTTTTTGTTGAGATTGAAAATATCGCGAATGTAATCGGAGGCAATTAAAGTGTTGCCCTGCATGATCTGGCCACGACCGGATTGGCCGTGCTTTCCCAAAATGTTGATTTCATATTTTGCAGGATTTGGTAGGTGGAGATCTTTGCGCATGTTGCCGCCGATGGCGTTTTTGCACATGCCCATGCGGGGGTCGCATGAAAGAAAAGCTCGTCTTGCTGCGTTGGAAAGTAAAGTTTGATCCTCACGCATGTTTGAATGCGCTGCGGTCAAACTTTTCTTTCCGCCTTGCAATCCAAACTTTTCTTTCATGCGATTTTTTGTTGGGCTTGGTACAAACTCCAAAATTTCCGGTAATGGCTGGCCTTTTTTATCAACAAGTTCCGGGAATTTATAACTTTCGAGCCAGTTTTTAACGAGTTGAAAATGTTTTTCGTTGGTTTTTGGATCGCCGATTGGAATGCCGTGTGAACGATATGTTCCTTCAACTTTATGACCATCGGCGTGTTTAATTCCGGTGCGACCCTTGATTGATCTGTACACAATCATCGGCCAGCGAGGCTTAAGTACTGCCTCTTTTTGGCTGCGAGCTGTATCTTGGATTTCGCGAATTTTTTGATAAGCATATTCCAGAGTGTCGATCATTTTTTGATGATTTTGTTTTTTTGGATTTGTATCATCAACAATTAACGGTTCATAACCAAAACCGTTGAAAAGATTGGTGAGCTCTTTGTCGCTCATGGTTGCGTAAATTGTGGGGCCGGTAATTTTGTAACCGTTGGCGTGAAGGATTGGCAAAACCGCGCCGGACTCAGCGGGATTTAGAAATTTATTGCTGTGCCAAGCTGCGGCCATTGGTCCGGTTTCGGCTTCTCCATCACCAACAACGCAGGCCACGATTAAGTCGGGATTGTCCATGACTGCGCCAAATGCTGTGGATAAACTGTAACCAAGTTCGCCGCCTTCCACGATTGCGCCGGGAGTTCCGGGGTTTGTGTGGCTTGGAAATCCGCCCGGCCAGCTAAACATGCGGACCAATTTGCAGGTGCCATCTTCGGTGCGCTGCAACTGCGGATAATATTCGGCCATCGAGTTTTCCGCAAACAGATTGGCAATAACGGCAGGAGCGCCATGACCCGGGCCGGCAATGAACATGAAATGCGGCGCTTGGACGAAAGATTTAGTAGCGTTTTTGATTTTGAGATCCGCGTCGTGTTGATGTTTGCAGATCAGGTAATTCAGGTGTGCGTAAATAAAATTCAGGCCCGGAACTGTGCCCCAGTGACCCAAAATGCGGTCTTTAATGTGCTCGACTTTGAGCTCCTGGCGCATGGTGCAATTTTCTCTAAGATAAAGCTGCGCCGCGCCGATGTAGTCGGTGTAACGAAGGTATTTTTGAAGCCAGGCGATTGCCTTTTGATCCATGGCTTTTTGTTTTGTTGATTTTTTCATTTTGAGTTTATAAATTTTTAATTTGATTGTGGATAGACTTGGAGAGGGGAGCCGACCACAGCTCTTCTAAACTTCCAACATTTTTTCTGTGATTTCATCATAACTCTCTACGACAAAATTTGCGCCTGCATTTAGCAGATCTGTTTTTTTCATGCCGGTAAGCAAAGCGATGCTTTTAAATCCGCCGGCTTTGGCTGCCTGAACTCCGTTAATTGCATCTTCAAAAACAATACATTCGTCCGGTTTTAATCCGATTTTTTCTGCAGCTTTTAAGAAAATATCCGGAGAGGGTTTGGATTTTGGAACATCTTTATTTGTGACAATCACGCTAAAAAACTGGCGGATGTTTACGAGGTTTAGAATTTTTTCAATTGCTTCAAGTCTGTTGCCGGATGCCACGGCCATTTTTAAACCCTGTGCCTGCATTTTGCTTAAAAATTCCTGCACGCCTTCAACCGGTTCAATCTTGTTTTCATCAAGCATGCGGCTATAAACCTGAATTTTTTCATTGATGATTTTATCTTCTTCCTCGGTTGAAATTTTTCGTCCATTTTTGGCAAAAGTTCCCGGAACGATGCAATGTCCGCCTTGTCCGGCAAATTTATAATCGTCTTCCGGGGTGTAATTTATGCCATATTTCTTAAAAACCTCGGTATAAGCCAAAAAGTGGAATTGTTGGGTTAGCGTAAGCGTCCCGTCGAGATCGAATATAAGGCCTTTGAGCATCTTTTTTGTTTTATAAATTTATTATACTATTTTAGCACAAAAACAGGCTTTGGGCCAGGGTTTTCGGGTGAGGAGTCATACGTTTTTTGGGTTGCTGTTGCCAAGATTGAAAAATAATACACAATCAACCCTGGTAATCCGTGAATTTTGGCTTCAGGAAGAGAATAATCGCCAATTTTAGAAAGGTCCCCCGGGGGACTTTTTATGAATCAGGAAATATATTGCAATTTATACTCCGGTTTCTCTATCGGCAAACACTACCAACCGTTTGGTATATTGTTGGGCATTTTTATCCCATGTTCCCTCGCAGGTAATCAGGTTAAGGTGGGCCTTTCCGTCATTTGAGTTGAAGACATCAACGGCATTTGCGGCGGCGTCGTAATCACGAATTTCACGCACTACAAAGGAAATAGTTGCTCCTTTATCATCCTGAACTGTAATCTTGTCGCCCGGCTTGACCCTGTTAAGATTTACGAACACACCAGTGGCTCCATAATACCAATTAATGTGGCCGGTGATCACTGAACTGCCAATATCTCCCGGACGTGGCCCCAGATTGTACCAGGCTACATTGGCGGGATTTTTCGGAATATCAACTGCTCCCGCAGGTGTAAGTCCCACAGATTCAAAGGCGGAATTAACATTGATTGCCGGAATCTTTAGGCGTACCGGCAACCCGGGAGCGGCAAGTTGTTCATAAGTTTTGGAAGATTTATTTGTAACGTCAGCCTTTAATCTGTAAACCATCTCCGCCATTTCTCCACGAGTAACTTTTTGGCTAAAACTTGTAATGGAAGCTGGAATCGCATTTACTTCAGCCAACTTTTCCACATACGGTTTGTACCAAAAATTGAGATCCGGTGTTACAGTTAAACCTTTAACATTTACCAAAATTTTGGTAGCCTCGGCGAAATTTATGTTATTCCCTGGGTGGAAACTCCCGTCGGAATATCCGCCGATAAAATTAAAAGTTTTGCTAAAACAGATATATTTTGCAAACCATTCCGTGCCAACATCTGAAAAACAATTGTCTCCGGTGGCTTGTCCTTTGTAATAAGCTTCGGTGATGATTTTGGTAAATTCGGCGCGATTAACCGCGTTATCGGGATGAAACGTGCCATCGGCATAACCCTCAACAATATTTTGAGTTTGAACATACGTGATCGCTTCGTAGTTTGGGTGTGTGTTTGGCACATCACTGAATGCTGCGAAGGCGATGTTGCTCAGAAGTATCGTGGAAAGTGCAAATCCCGCGAGGATTAGGGGTATTCTGGCATGCACGAAGCGAGCTCCAGTTGATAGTTTTTTCAATCGCATTGGTTTTTTAGAAGATTTATAACGTAAAGGCCCCATCGAGATGGAGCCTTTACTGCCTTTATAAGTTGTTGGTTCTATGAAGACTAAATCTTGCCTTTCTTTAGAGCTACAACTGACATAAGAATACCAGCCATGATGACAATGTTCCATGGAGCGCCGTTTTCCATAGGAGCAACGCCGGTACTTGGTAGAATAGGAGTAACATAAACAGGTGCGGCAACAACAGGAGCAACTACGGCTGCGATGTCGTTATTGGTAATTGTACAAGTCTTGCTGTCACCAGCAATAATATTCAGATGGCCGCTGTAGTCGCAATCGCCGGAGAATGTCGCGGTGTAATTAGTATCCGCGGTTTCCGCCATGGTATATGCACCGGCAGGAAAGACGTTGGTTACGCCGGAAACAACCTGTGTGCCATTTACGAATAGTGAAAAGTCGGCAACGGTCTTAGTTTTGCCATTGTCGTTGATAACCGTTTTGACAACTTTGATAGTTCCAGATGTAGGTGGAATGACGATTGGTGCGATATCATTATTGGTAATCGTACAGGTCTTGTTGTCGCCTGCTACAAGTGCCACGCTGCCGCTTAAGTTACAATCTCCGCTAAACGTTGCGGTATATCCACTGTTTGCATCTTCACTTACTACGTATGTGCCGGCTGCAAGAGTGTAGGATTTTCCCGGAGATGCAACTCCAGCCGCAGGGCTTAGAGCAACTTCAACTCCGGCAAGTTTTACATGTAGATTAAAAGCAGAAGCAAGTGTTGTTCCACCGTTATCATTCACTACAGTTTTAACAACATGAAGTGTAGCTGATCCCGGAACAACTGCGATGTCATTATTAGTGATAGTACAGGTTTTATCGTTACCGGAAGCTAAAACAACATTACCGCTGGCATCACAATCACCACTAAAACTTTGTGTATAAGAAGCATTTGTATCTTCGCTAACGTTGTATGTGCCTGTAGCGAGTGTATAAGATCTTCCGGGAGTTGCGACTCCGCCCATTGGACTTCCGACAACATCAGTCCCTGAAAGTTTTACATGTAGATTAAAAGCGGAAGCAAGTGTTGTTCCACCGTTATCATTCACTACAGTTTTAACAACATGAAGTGTAGCTGTTGAAGGAGGAGGTGGTAGTGCGCAAACCGGTCCGGAAATTGTATTTGTGTCCAGTGTTACTGCAGCGGTTTGAGCCATAGCTCGGCCGTTTAAGGTCGCGCTGGTATTCATGGTAATAGATGCAAGTGCGAGGATATTTCCTACGAATGAAGTACTGGTTCCAAGAGTCGCGGAAGAACCTACTCTCCACCAGATGTTACATGGGTCGCCACCTGTAACAGATGAACCGGTTGATGTAATTAGTGTTGACGCAGATTTAAAAATCCAGACGCCTGACCCGGTTAAATTTAAATTCCCAGTCAGTGCAAAACTACCGGCAGAGCAGTAAACGCCCGGCCCAAGAGGTGAAAGTAAAGTTAGATCCTGTCCATCCGCATAAGACTGATCACAACTCTGATTAAGAGTACTAAATGCAGCGACGTTATCAGTTTGAGCTGCTTGAGCACTCAAATCATTGGAATGTGTTCCGCCACCGGCAGTTGCAGGTGGAAAGCCGGTAATTGCGGTACCTGTACTGACACCAACAGCTCCGCTAATAACTGACGAACCTGTATTTGTTACCGTTGAGCTACCCAAAACCGAGTAACTCGTTGCCCCACTTAAAGTTGGGGAAGTAGCCGCGAACGCGGTGATTGGCCCAATAAGGCCGAGTACTAAGGAAGCAGCCAATACATTTAGTATTGGATTCCTGAAAAACTTTTTCATGTATTTTTTGTGTTACGAATTAAAACCTTTCTTGTTATTTTAACATACTTACGGAAGTCATTGCAATGGCCTCTTGGCTTATTCTCTGTCTTTTTCAGATTTTTTTTTGCTACCATAAGAAGATTTTTTGTGGATAAGTTCACTATACACTTTTTCCAGTTCATCCACATATTTTTCGACTGAAAAGTTGGGGGCAATTTGCAGGCTGTTTTTTTCGTAACCTTTACGAATGTGACTTGTTTTAAGTAATTTTATAATAGCTGTCGCAATTTCCGGGGCCTTTTTTTTTGTCAAAATCCCGTTCATGCCATTTTTGATGATGGCGGTGATGGCTTCGTCGTTAACTGCGACCATGGATTTTCCGCAGGCAATGGCCTCTATCGCTACGGTTGGTAAAGTGTCCGAATCTGAAGTCATTAAGGCCAAAGTTGCCGCTTTGTTGGCGCTGATTACCAGGTCGTGCTCAATAAAACCGGTGATGAAAACATTATTTCCCAATTTCAGGCGTTTAATTAGCCGGTCCATACTTTCTCTTTGCAGGCCGTCGCCAATAATCATCAATTTTGTTTTTGGAAATTTCTGGATCACTTTTTTCATGGCTTTTATAGCCAGATGAACGTTTTTTCCGCGGTCGATCCTTCCAACTAAAACCAGCAACGGATCATCCGGATTAAGTTTGTATTTTTTTAAAAAAAGATGCGCGGGAATTTGCTTGATTTTTTCCAGTTCGATCCCGTTGTGAATCATGCTTATTGGCGCTTTGACTTTGGCTCTCTTAAGATGACGAACGGCTTTTTTGGATGGCGCGATCACCAGATCAAAAGGTTTAAGTGACATCTGCAAAATCAGATTGGTGATTGGCGGGGTAATTCCGGCCAGCCAGGGGAAAAGCCATTTGGTGTACTCCTGAAAAGGTGTGTGCAGCGTAAAAACATTGGGGATCTTCTTCTTCTTGGCGGTTTTGGTTCCAATAAAGCTGCCAATTAAAATGCTGTGACTATGAACAATATCAATTTCAAGATTGTCCAAAATATTGTCAATTTCTTTATTGAATGGCGCGCTTAAGCGGTCTTGTGGCCGCATGAAAAAGGGGACTGAAGGAACGTAAATTACATTCTTTTCAACCTTGTCATAATTGTCGCATTTGGGAGCTACGACAATAACTTTGTGTCCGCGTTTTTCCAGTTCCTGTTTAATAATCACCATTTGATGGACAATGCCGTTAACGGTGGGAAGATAATGGTCGCTCGTGAAAAGAATGTTCATTAATTTTCAAGTAAAATCTTTTTGTTGATGTCTTTACGCAGGGTATGATAGGCAAAAAGTCCACCGGGAATCGGAAGCCAAAAAGAAATAATGCGATACAAAAGTACCGCCGCTAAAGTAATGGCGGGGTCGGTATGCGCCGTCAGGAAGATCAAAATTAGGGTTGCTTCGGTTGCGCCAAGTCCGGCTGGAGCAAGTGTTATTTTGCCAAAAACCATTGAGCAGGCATAAGCAAATGTTACCAAGGTTACATTGGGCATTATCCCAAAAGTTTTAAAGGAAAGTAATAGAGTAATAATGTTGGCTATGTAGTAGATAAGGGACGCGAAAATCGCCGGAAAAAGTAATTTTGGTTTGGAAAAGAAAAGTTTGTAATAAAGGTGGCGATTTTTGATGAACGAGATTAAGTGGTGTGCCCAGCTATATTTTTTGAAAATGGTTTCCAGTTTGGCAAAAATCACTTTTCTCATCAGAATGAACAAAAGGATAATTGCGGCAATAACCAGCAGGGTCAGAGTTGTAGAAGCGTGTGTTGGCAGCGGTAAATCAGGCAAAAATAAAAGCGGAATCAAAATCAGCAAAATGACTAAACCGTTGGTTAAAATTCCCCAGCAGATTGTCAGGAAAATAAAATTTTCAGCGGTTACGCCAAGTCTTTTATAAAAATGATAAGCGGCGGCCAATCCTCCGGCTTCTCCTACCGGCAAAATGTGCGCGGCGAAAACGTTGAGCGCGGCAATGCGGAAGGTGTCTTTCATGTTCATTTTTACGTTCACCATTTTGAGTAATAATTGTGAAAGCCAACCGTCGCCGATGTATTGAAAAAGTTGTGAAAAAACGGCTAAGCCAAGCCAGCCATAATTGATCTGATCTTTTAGCGCAACCAGTTTGCCAACGTCTTTTAGTTCGGGCACCAGGCGATAAATCGCCAGTCCGATCATTCCAAAGAGCAGAATGTAAAGCAGGATTTTATATTTTGAGGATTTTGGGGATTTTTTTTTGGTCACGATAAGTTTTCTTTAATAAATTGAGCAATGTTTAGGGCGGCTTTGGGATTACTGATTTTTTTAAGATTTTCCTGGATGGATTTCTTGTTTTTTTGGAGCTGATTAATTGCCGCAGTGATACTTAATTTTTTGGTTGGGGCAATCAGGCCCACATGATAGCGTTTTAAAAGTTCGGCATTTCCACGTTCCTGGCCGGGGATAATTTGAGTAATAATCATCGGTTTTTTGGCGGCAAGACATTCCATAACGGTGGCTCCGCCGGCTTTAGTTATAACTATATTGGAAGCCTTAATCAATTCCGGAAGATTTTCGGTCCAGCCAAAAATACGGACATTCGCCATTTTTTTGAATGATGCCAGTTTGGCTTTAACTTCATCATTTTTACCGGTGACGACAATCACATTTAACTTTGGATTTTCGGTAAGTTCTTTCAGGATTTTTTTACTTTTTCTGATATTTTCGGCTAATGGCAGAAATAGAATAGTGGTTTTTTTAGGGTCGAGTTTTAGTTTTTTTAAAAAAGCTTTGCGATCCATCTTTTTCAGGAAATTTAAACGAACCGGAAAGCCAAGAATTTTGATCTTATCTAAGGGCGCGCCGAGTTTTCTTAAAGAATGCGCAGTGTCTTCGTTGGGCACAATATGATAATCGACTTCGGCAGTAACCCAGACCTTATGAATGGAAATTGAATCGGTGACCACGCTGATAAACTTGGTTTTGTGATCAAGTTCCTTCCAAATTTTTAGGGCCAGATAATCCCAAACCGGATAAGTTGAAATGATTAAATCCGGCTTCTTTTCCTGAAAAAGTTTGATGATTCTTTTTGAATGGAGGGAGTAGTTGATCATATTGACCATTTTGACCTCCCATTTGCGGTTTGTGCCTTTAAAAAAAAGTTCCCACAGCGCGGGAGCATGCTTTGCCGAGCTTTGGTAAAGTTTATAAGAAGCTTTGTTAATGGTTTCACTTAGCGTATGAAAGAAATCAATAATCTCGATCTCGAATTCATTGCCATAGAGTGCTTTTAAACCTTGTTCAATTGCTTTGGCCGCGCTCATGTGACCTTGTCCAATATTGCAGCTTAAGATGAGAATCTTTTTTGACGCCATGGTTGAGGATAAGTTGGGCGTGGGGCTTGTTGCTGCCACGCGCACAGTGCCAATTTTAGTCGCGTGCGAAGCAAGCTCCACGAAAGTTCTGCGCCATTATAACTGATTTTTAGGATTTGGGGAGGGGTGGAGGCGGCTAATTTTTGGCGGGGGCAATTGCTGGTGCTTGTGTGCGTGGTCCGGTTTCTGCCTGGATGGCTTCTTCTTCAGCTTCTTCAAACCCAAATTCGGCCGCGATGGGAGCGACTCGTTGTGTGGCGATGCCTTCAAGCCGGTGTTTTTTGTGTAGTTCGGGGTACTCTGGGGTTGTTGGTTTTTCTGCATCTGTGGCTGCTGGTTCCGCCAGTTCGGGAAACAAAACTGTGAAATCTATTTTTACGTTTTCTCTAATGCTTTCCAGTTTTTCGTCTTCTTGTAATTTTTTAATTAACTCAAGCAAAATTAAGATTTTTTCTCTTATTTGTTTTGTTTGCTCTGTATTATCTTTACAAAAGTCTAAAGCTAAAAAGAGATTATGAATATCATTCAAAAGTTTATAAATTTGCTCGGTTTTTTGCGAGATCTTTTCTTTGAGAATTTTTTTTTCGTGCTGTTTCTTTTGTGTTCAGGGCTCCTCCTTCTTGAGATCCGAATCCCATGAAGCCTAAAACAACAAGTGTAATTGTTAATTCCCAAAAAATGATAAGGCCCCTTGGAATAATTGGATTTTCACATAAAAGTATTGCTGCAATACACTGTGCAATTAGAAGAATAGTTTTAATACATTTACGGATATTGTTGTTTGGTAATTCATTGTATCTTCCCAGTTGCAATAATAGGTCTGATTTGTCCTCACGAGCCATTCTGGCTACAAACTCTGGATTAGCATTTCTTGTGATAGCTTCTTGTAGAATTTTTTTGGAAAGTTCTTCAGGAAATGGATCGCTTACCGTTTTTATAATATCCTGAAAAGTAATATTGGGTTGCTCTGGCTCCAAAATTTCGGTACCTATAACTTTTCTTAAAATTTCATCTTTTTTTAAAAGTGCGTCAACTATTTCAGTCATTAAGCTTTCAAAATCATCGATTTTTAGAGAATTTGGATGAGTTTGAGCAATTTCTGCAACAATTTTGTCGATAATTTGGGTTGTATTTTTGGGCGGTTTAAGTTTGAGTTGATCAAAAACGTGGCGGAAAATCATATGTACAGCTTCTGCCGGTCTGACTTCTGTTTCAGGGGATAATGTTTGTCTAATTTCCTGCATAACGGCATCTCTTACAGTCTGGATTTGGCAGGCCACTTTTTCAAGTTCGTCAGTGCATTTTTCGGCGTAATTGGGCAGACGATCTCGAATAGATTCATATCTTTCTTGTGCTTCTTTGCGCGCTTGTAATCTTAAATTTGCAATTTGATCAAGATCGTTTCCTGATTGGAATTCGATTTCCCTGTATGGTGTCATGAAATTAGATAAAAGGTTCGTATTTTATGCTGGTTTTATGCAAATGGCAATAAACTTAAGGGACATGGGTGAGTGTGCGCTCACCTATAAAATACTTTGCATTTTCGTCACTGGAATTTGCAGATTTGGTCTGGCGTTTTTGGCTTGAGAGGCAGAGAATTCTGGTATGACGTTATATGGCATTAACGATTTTTTTGTATCCAATAACCAAAACAAATATGGGCAATTTTCAAAGACAATCAGGACAAAAATTTGAACATGCGGAACAAGGTCAAATTGCGCAACTTTCCAACGTGGGATTGAGCGAGGTCAGAAAAATCCCCAACGTGAAACAGGATGAAATCAATAAACTTTCCAACAAAGAATTACTGAAATTGTGTCAGAATTGCGGATCAAATATTCGCAAGTTACAGCGTCAATTCGCAGTTTATTTGATTGAGGTGAATAAGAGATGTGTTTGCCGTGATTGGGGCTTTCATTCAATTGGTGAGTTTGCGGCCAAGTTGGCAGGTATGGGGTCAGAAATCGTGAATAGAATTTTGAATGTCGCACAAAAGCTTGAAGATAAGCCAAAGTTAATGGCACTTATGCTTGAATGCGGATGGGCCAAATTGGAAATTGTAGCCAACATTGTAGAGCCAGAAACACAGGATTTTTGGGTTGAGAAGGTGAAAACGATGAGTCTTGCGGTTTTGCAAAAATTCGTTCAAGAAATTCGCAATCAAGAACTTTTTAAAAAAAATAGTAATGAAAAACAGATACGCCAAGTCCAGAAGGAAGAAAAGATACAAACAAGTATTAGTCCAAATTTGTCTTCTGGTACCGAAAGTATTCAAGAGGATGTTTTTGAGGTTGAGTCAAATACTCCGCAGCAGCAAGCCTTAATTCAGGGCTTCGTCAACGAAGCCGCGAATATGGCAGAAAATTTTCAAAAAGCAAGTATCACAATTCATGTAAGACCGGAAATTGAAGGAAAGCTTAGGCTCTTTAAATTCAAATTGGAAAAACAGCAGAAAAAAGCACTGAATTGGGAAGATGTGATGGAAGAGTTTTTAAAAATGGCGGAGGAGGGGGTTGAGGTGCCGCGGAAGGTTTGCAAAAAATCGCAAAAAACTGAGGTGTCGGCGTCGGTGAAAAAAGTCAGCGAAAAGATGGTGCCGGCAAAATCGCAAAAACGAAAATCGGCAAAACCTACGCGTCACATCCTTGTGGAAACTCAACGGCAACTAAAGGTTCAATATTATGAGATGTGCGGATATCCAGGATGCAACAAGCCAGCCGAAAACAAGCACCATACCAAAAGATTTTCGCTCGAACATGTTCATGAGGCGATTGTGCCGCTTTGCAAGATTCATCATCAACTCGCGCATCATGGACTCATAAAAAATGAAGAAATGGTGCCAATAGATGCGCGAACCGGTGCGCCAAACTGGAAGTTGCAGTTGCGGGCGGATGAGCGGGCGCCGAAATTTAAAGTTGATCAACTTGTGCAAAAATTCAGGATGAGTTCGGCATGATAAGGCGTGAAGTGACGCATGTATGTTTTTATTGCAGGCGAAGCGGGCTCCAAAAAAGATTTTTTGTTTATTTGCGAAATTTGGCTAAAAAGTTTAAATTGAGCGTGCAAGGATTTGGCGCATTTATGGCTCGTGCGATTATGAGCTTTGAATGGCTAAAATTCGCATCATCATAACCCAAACAAACCTCCATGGCTCTTCCTCTTAAAATTTTCTCGGGGTCGTCTCATCCTCAATTGGCTGAAGAAATAGCCAAAAATCTTCATATGAAACTTTCGGAAATGAAGATTACGCGTTTTGCCTGCAATGAAATTTATGCCAGGCCGGATCAAACTGTGCGTGGGGCCGATGTCTTTATTATTCAAACGGCAACTTCTAAAATTAATGAAGATTTAATGGAGCTTTTTATCATGCTGGATGCGGTAAAACGTTCGTTTGCCGAAAGAATCCATGTGGTGATTCCGCATTATGGTTACGCGCGTCAGGATCGTGTGGCTTCACCGCGTGAACCGATCACTGCAAAATTGGTTGCTGATCTTTTAAAAACTGCCGGTGCGGATCATGTTATCACTATAAATCTGCATTCCGATCAAGAGCAGGGCTTCTTTAATTTTCCGGTTGATAACCTGAATACCGTTAAACTTTTTGGTGAATATTTCCGTCGCAAGAAGTTGCAGGATATGGTGGTGGTGGCTCCGGATACCGGTGCTACTAAAGCCGCAAAACGCTTTGCCGATGAAATTGGTGCGGATCTGGCGATTTTGCATAAAGTTCGTCCGGCTCACAATGTTTCTGTGATTACGCAGGTGGTTGGTGATGTAACCGATAAAACCTGTATTATTTATGATGATATGATTGATACCGGCGGAACCGTAATTGCAGGTCGTGAAGCCATTTTGAAGAAAGGTGCCAAGGAGGAAATTTATCTGGTGGCGACTCATCCGGTTTTTTCGGCTCCGGCAACCGATCGCTTAAGAATCGCAAAATTTGCGGAAGTTGTGGTGACAAACTCCATTCCGGTGACAGAAGATAAAATGTTCCCGGGGTTGCACGTTTTGTCTGTGGCTCCACTGCTGGCAAAAACGATCAAAAATGTAAATGAATCCAAGTCGGTTTCTTCGGTATTTTAGCCTTAGTCGATTTGTGGTTTAATGAAATTGAACCTAATTTTTATCTGTAAATCATGAATTCTCCAAAAACTATTTACGTTGGTACCGATCATGCCGGTTATGAAATGAAGGAACAATTCAAAAAACATCTGACTGAAAAAAGTATAAAGTTTGTGGATTTGGGCTGTTTTAGTATGGACGCGGTGGATTATCCGGATATTGCGCGTGAAGTTTGCGAAAAAGTGAATGAAGATCAAAATTCTTATGGAGTTTTGTTTTGTGGTTCGGGAATTGGCATGTCGATTACGGCAAACAAGATGCAGGGGATTCGCGCTGCTCTTTGTAATTCCGAGGAAATGGCCAAGCTTTCACGTCAGCATAACAAGGCTAATGTTTTATGTATTGGAAGCCGTTTGACGCCTTTGGATCTGGCTCTGAAAATGTTTGATATTTTTTATGTGACTGAGTTTGAACCGGTAGAACGCTATGTTCGCCGCGTGGAAAAGGTCATGGCCTTGGATAAAGGTATGAAAGGTGCAAAGATTCAGGATAGGTGCTAGTTTGTGGTTCGATTATAATTTAATATTAAAAATTTATGTTACATGAAGGTGCTGAAAGACGGGATGATGATGTGAAAGATGGTGAAAGACGGGGTGATGATTCGATTGAAGGATTAGTAGCAAGACTGATTGAAAAAGCGACATTAAGAAAAACTGATGATCCAGGTGCCTTGCGAGCTAAAATTGGAGAAAAATTGCAGGCTGCTGGTGTCAACGTTGTTGATGAACTCTTTACGGAACCAGGAGATATGCCAGAAGGGGATTCACAGAATGATTCGCAAGAGCCGATTCCGGATGAAGAATGGGCAGACGGTGATCATAGTGGATTGTCGGTCTCACAAACCCAGCTTTTGGCTTCGGGGCAAAAAAATCCCGGACGTTCTGTCGCAGATTTGCGTGCGATTATTAATGAATCCCGTTAATTTTTTCTATGAATATAAAAATTGCTCCATCAATTTTGTCTGCGGATTTTGGCAAGTTGAACCAGGAAATCGCCCAGGTTTCACCATATGTGGATTTGTTGCATGTGGATGTGATGGATGGTCATTTTGTGCCGAATATTACTATTGGTGCGCCGGTTGTGGCTTGGCTTAAAACGGGTTTGCCACTTGATTGTCATTTGATGATCGAGCACCCGGAAAATTTTATTGAAGATTTTGTGAAGGCGATGGCGAAAGTGGGTTGCACCGGCAAAATGGCCAGCATTACGGTTCATCAGGAGGCGTGCAAAAATTTGCCTAAGGTGATTCAACAGATTAAAAGTTTTAAGAATGAGGCGGGGGAGTCGGTTAAGGCTGCGGTTTCCATCAATCCGGCAACTCCAATTGAAATGATTGAAGAGGTTTTGGACGATGTGGATATGGTTTTGGTGATGAGCGTTAATCCGGGCTTTGGTGGACAGAAATTTATTGCTTCAGCTTTGGGAAAGATTGAAGCTCTGCGCAAAATGAAGCCAAATCTGGATATTGAAGTGGATGGGGGAATCAACGCAGAAACGGCTAAGCAATGCGTTAAAGCCGGTGCAAATATTCTGGTGGCGGGGTCTTATATTTTTGGAGCGGTGGGTGCGGAAGGGCGCAAGAAAGCCATCGAGAGTTTAAGGATTTGAGCATCGCAAATCTGCGCGAGGGGATAAATGCAATGAGCTCAGAATTTTTTAGGATTGATTCTTTTGAAAAGGCATGTAAGCTGTGCCCCCTGATTTTTAATGTATTTTTTTATGCTTGAACGTTTTTCCGGTCTTGAATCTTCTGGAAATGGAGACAAATCAAAATTAACATTGGCGGGTGCGGCTTTGGCTGCGATACTTGCGACAACCGCGGCTGTTAAAAATGTTTATGCGGAAGAAGGTGGCGCTGTTGGTACTGAGGCAAAGGAAACTGTTCAGGAAGAACATGGAAAAGCGGGTGCTCAGCAGACTGAAATGGTTTTTAAAGCTGGGGCAATTACTCCTGAAGTTGCCAAGGGTTTGTCCTTGAGCGGATCGGGCACTTACAAACAACTTGGGCTACATGAACATCAATGGATTGGCGCGGCCGGTGTTCTTTTGGAACCGGCTCATGGTTTAGAATTAGGTCTTGGTGCCGGTTATAAGAATCAGGATGGTCATAGTGCTTTTGCTCCTTACATTCAATTGGGTAAAGAAAATTCTCTGGGCCCTTTGAAAATGAGTTCAGAAGTGTTTTTTCAACCTTATGTTGGTGAACATTTCCATTTTTACGGAGAGGCTTTAAGTGATGTTTATTTGAATAAAGGGGAAAATATTGCCTTGGGTCTGCATGCGGAAACAGCCAGCAATCCTGAAGGACATTTGCAATATGTTGTTGGTGGACCGCAGTTAACATTTCAGGTGCCACCTGTTAAAGCAACTTTGTTTTTAAATGGAGGCGGATATCAGCCAGAAGGGGAAGAAGGAGCGGCGGGGCAAGCACATGTCGCATCGCCATGGGTGAGCGGTTATAATGCTAAATTTGTCTTAGGTGTGAATTTTGATATGCGTCACAAGGAACATGAGGCGGATGCTAATTCACCGGAACACTAAAATCTAGCAATTGTAAGTTGACATATTTTATTTTTGTAATATAATTCTGGCGTGGAATTATATTTTAACTTTTTTAAAAATGTCAGTTGAAGGTGGTTTTCCTAATATTGCTGAAGGTCTGCGGAATAGTGGTGACAGGTTTTTGAGAATTGTTGAAGCTTTTAAGGCTTTTGAATTTGAGTCCAAGACTGGTGGTAAATTGCCTTGCGGTCAGCAGATTAGCGTTATTCAAAAGGAAGCTTCTTGCACAAGGATTGTTATTTCTTTGTTGGAGGGAGCAAAGTTAGAATTTTATTATGTAGCCGGATCAATGTTATCGGTAAGTTTTGAGGGGAGGCGAATGCTTTTAGGAACTTTAGATTCAGGTGAAGAAAACTGGAATTGGAGTTTTGGAGCTGCAATGGCAACTTTGAAGGATTTTGAAGTTGTACTTTCGTTTTTAGAAAGAGAAAAATTGATTTTGGAAAATAGGCTTAAGAAGCAACAAGACGGTTTGGTTAGTCAAACTTTGGAAGATTTAGGTGCCGCAGTTAGGAAGAGAGTTTTGTAGGTTGTCTTTGCTGAAATGTTGTAAAAAGATTGACGGCTCTTCTTTAAGAATGCTAGAACTTTGGCAGTTGTTCTTTTCCATTTTCATTCCGACCGTTTGGTCGTTTTAATTCTTTAACCTCATCTCACATGAGTGCTCTCATCGGTTGTATTAAGGAAATCAAAAACAATGAAAACCGTGTAGGTTTAACGCCACAAGGGGCTGCGGAACTAGTTGCAGATGGTAACAAGGTTTTTATTCAAAATGGTGCGGGAGTTGGTGCTGGTTTTATGGATGAGGAATATAAGGCTGCGGGTGCGACTTTGATGGCTACTCCGGAAGAAGTGGTTCAAGCTTCTGAAATTTTGGTTAAGGTTAAGGAACCAATTCCGGCTGAATATCATTTGCTGGATATGATGAAGGGCAAGACTCTTTACACTTATCTGCATCTTTCTGCGGTTGATAAGGGTTTAACTTTGAAATTGATCGAAAATAATATTGCCGCTGTGGCTTATGAAACAGTGGAAGATGACAAGGGCCGTTTGCCGCTGCTTGCTCCAATGAGTGAGGTTGCGGGGGTTTTGGCTGTGCAATATGGCGCTGAATATCTTCAAAAAAAGTATAATGGTCGTGGTGTGACTTTGGGTTTTATTACCAATACCGATAAATCTGAAACGGTTGTGGTTGGTGGAGGATTTGTGGGCGCTACTGCGGCAAGAACAGCTGCCGGTTTGGGCGGAATGGTCACGATTTTGGATATTAGTGAGGCTCGCGTTGAACAACTCAAAAAAGAATTCCGCGAACATCTTGGTGAAAAACTTTTTCAAAATGTGCGCATTTTGAAGTCGGATGAAGCTACCTTAAAAGAATGGGTTGCCAAGGCTGATTTGCTGGTTGGTGCTGTGTTGATTCCTGGAACTCGCGCTCCGGTTGTTGTGACTGAACAAATGATTCGTTCCATGAAAAAGGGTTCCGTGGTTGTGGATGTTTCCGTTGATCAGGGTGGTTGTATTTGGGGAACTCATGCAACAACTCACAGTGAGCCAATTTATAACATTGATGGCGTGATTTTCTGCTGTGTGGCAAATATGCCGGGACAGGTTTCTCGTCAATCTACACAGGCTTTAACCGCTGCGACACTGCCTTATTTAAAGAAAATGGCTAAGGATGGGGTTATAAATTCAATTCGTGTTTCTTTGAACGGCGATGGTCGCTTTGCCAAGGGTTTAAATGCTTTTGGAGGAAAAGTAACTTATCCATCTGTGGCTAAAGATCTTGATTTAATGGGGCAGTATCGGGATTTGCGGGAGATGGTTGGCGAGATGGCCGGCGCAGTTGTATGAAGAAAAATCCTTCAAAATCAGGGAATAAATATGCGGAGTTGGCGGAACCGCAGAGACAATTGGATTTTCACCAATTGGGGTTGCTCACGCCTGATCAAATTTTGGAAGAGATTGAAGATTTTTTGGTGACTGCGGAAAAAGATGGCTTGAAAAAGGTTTTAATCATAACCGGAAAGGGGCTTCACTCCAAAGATGGGCAAGCCGTAATAAGACCACTGATCGAAGACTATTTAAAACGCAGTGATCTTATTAAGACTTTTTCTTTTGCGCCGATTCATAGGGGCGGGGAAGGCGCGTTTTTGGTGATGATTTAGCCATTAACATGTAATTAATATGAACTTAACATGTTAATCCTTGCTTTTAATCTAACATGATGATAACATGTTAAGTGTTAACATGAACTTAACATGAACTTAACATGACTATTCCGCCACAATATTATCTTGAAAAACCCGATTTAAGCTTACTGGATACTAAAGAGATCATATCTAAGTTGGATCCTCTTGGAGATAAGCTTCGGGATCTGTTCGAGAAGTCTAATTTTCCTGATTACTTGTATTGGGATAAATTAAAATACAAAATTCCTAACTACTCTGTTTCTGCGGAGGAGGGGTGGTTTTTTGTTCGTCAATTTAGAAATTTAGTCTCAAATGAGACATTAATTAAATCAGAACAAGGTAAGAATTTTCGATGGATGCGCTTACGTTATACTGATGAATATTTGCATCGGATCGATATGTGTACGGGTGGAAAAATTTCTCCAAAATCTTTTTTTTCTACCGATAAAAATCAACTTATTGTTCATGGAATAATGGAAGAAGCCATTGCTTCCAGTCAACTTGAGGGTGCTCATACAACCAGGGCAGCTGCTAAGAAAATGCTCTTGGAAAATAGGATTCCCACTAATAAATCCGAGCAGATGATTTTGAATAATTATAGAGCCATGATAGCTATTGAATCTGAGTATACTAAATCAGAGCTGTCGCTTGAATTGATGTTCGCATTACATCGACAGCTTACGGAAGGTACGGACATAGCTAAAGATGAAATAGGCAGATTTAGAACAGATGAAGATGGTATCGTAGTTCAGGGTGTTATAGGTACGGAAGCGTATGTTACACATGTCCCGCCTAAAGAAGCATTTTTAAATAAAGAGATAAAAAGGCTTATTGCCTTTGCAAATGATCTGGGTGAAGATCAGTTTATCCATCCAATTATCAAAGCAATATTTTTACATTTTTGGATTGGCTATTTGCATCCATTTACTGATGGTAATGGTCGTATGGCTCGTGCTCTGTTTTATTGGTATCTTTTGAAGAAAGGTTATTGGACCATGATATATATACCTATTTCTACCGTTATTAAACATGCACCAATGCAATATGCAATGGCCTACATTTATAGTGAACAGGATAATTTTGATATAACCTATTTTTATGATTTCCATATTAAAAAAATAATCCAGGCACTTGAAGAGTTTGAGTCTTACATTGATAAAAAAACCAGGGAGAACCGCAAATTTGATGATGTGTTGGGGACTCAGATGTCTTTAAATGAACGGCAAAAGCAATTACTTCATCATCTTATTTCGGATGATAAAGCGAGTGTAACGGTTACTTCACATAGTGGAATTCATAATGTTGCTCGTCAAACTGCCGCTAAAGATTTAAAAGAACTTGAAAATAAAGGATTTTTGATAGCAAAAAGAGAAGGGAAGTTTGTCAGATATTATTCTTCTGAAAAACTTATGGGATATAAGGGGAGAATTTAATAAGAGAGGGGCGTGAGTCTCTACACCCCGGAACGGTTTTCTCGCTATTATTTGGTGTGCCCGGCGCGAGTCGAACGCGCGACCTTTGGCTCCGCAAGCCAACGCTCTATCCATCTGAGCTACGGGCACATATAGATGATGATGCGGATATTATGGAAATGTTCCGCATTGCCGTTTTTGTGTTTTTTGCGAACGGCAGGGGCTAATTTACCGTATTTGTTTGACCTTGGCAAGCCATATCTGGGGCAGAAGTTGGATCAGTAGATAATTAGTTTGAAAAAGTTACGCAATCAAGTTTTAATGATAGCAATTATCATTTAACGAAATTGCTATGTTGGAACATGACTTGTTATGGGATCTTTTGCCTGATGGGTTG
>Ga0172379_10001073_pt1 | contig 58846 bp, 62 predicted proteins | sample GrowelOW334metaG_FD_119756 | JGI IMG/M metagenome (GOLD analysis project Ga0172379, IMG submission 119756) | Groundwater microbial communities from an aquifer near a municipal landfill in Southern Ontario, Canada - Groundwater well OW334 metaG | ecosystem: Environmental > Aquatic > Deep... | reverse complement strand
CCGGACCAAGGTGGGTATGTGACATATCCAATTCAAATTATGAATATGAATTAGAGTATGAGTCATTAAAAAGGGTGTGCAATTAGCCTGCAAACTATTGTGCAATTAGGATGCGAATTCAGTCACAACAACTTGACAGTTCGTATTGTATAGAGTATAAAATCACGTAGTTAGGTCATTGTTCCTCGAAATAACTCGAAAGAGCCGACCTATAAACAGAAAGGTTAGCAGTTATGAAGATAACGAGTAAGACAAGACGGATACTGGCACCCCTGTCAAATCACAGGAGCCAGTTAATGAACGCGTCTATAACCCCAGCGGAGATGAGTATCGGTGGTGGATGGTCAGAAAATCCCGATACACCCACAGTATCGCACGCCGACTTCGTCGCTGATGCGGTGCTACCGGCTCTAGAGACGGCCTGCAAGCGTTTCGGTCAAGAAAGGGTCGCGGCTGAGATAGTCGAGGTGGCGCTCCCAATATACAAACGGGAAGCGACGCTCGGTAACGGTAAGTCCAACAGAAAGAGTGATGAAACTGCCGCTTTCCTGTCCTGCACAATGCGGGGTGGGCACGAAAACGGAAATATATCAGCGAATGTGACAAATCCCATGCTCGCGGAAAAGTATGGTGTCAGATATGTTTTCGGGCCAATCTCTGAGCTTGGCGTGGTTCATCAGGAGACAAATGTTTTCGGTAGCACTGGGAAGTTCTTCCACCACCACGCCTGCAGAATGGGCGAGGTAGTTGATAACTTCAGCGAAGTGGACTACATCGCTTACATCGAGACGTGCAAGCTCCTTCTCCGGCACGGTATCTATGATTGGAGTATTGAAAACAACCCTGAACAATGGGGGATGCTCCGTCCCTCGATCCGACTTTACGGAATGTCGGCAGTGCTCACACCGATGGCGCAGGCAATGATCGATATCGCTCATTTGCCTGGTACAAAGGAAGTGAAGTATCAGTACTCCCTGATGTGCTCGACTATTCGTGGTTTGTACCCGATCATGATCCCCAAGGTTCGGAACAACGGCGTCGAAGAAATCAACAAGATGCTCCGACCCATCGTTGACTTCGTCTTGGAGCTGTCAAAGGAAGGTGTGTTTAAAAACAAGGATGCATATTATGAGACCGCGGAAGGTCGGTTCTTCAGCTCACTCGGGGATGACTATCTCGATGATATCAGGAAGAAGGGTATCCAGCAGGTGCTCAAAGAGATTCGGCTGCCTTGGCTCAAAAAGCTGACGAAGAAGTCGGAATTCTCGAGTTAACCCGGAAAAAGTAATAGTTTATGCGCGGTCACCAGCAATGGTGGCCGTGTTTTCTATTTTTTATAATAGTGATTACTCCATATGCAACCCTTTTTTCCTTTCCTCAACTGCCTTTTTTAGTATTGGATATTTTGTGAGAGTGATGTCCTCATCTATAAGTATCTTTGCTTCAGTCCTCGCCGCTTCCACCATTTTGAGATTTTTTAGCGCTTCCATGGCGACATCTGACACACCCCATTGTTTTGCACCGGAGAGCTGACCTGAACCACGCTGAGCTAGATCTAGTTCGGCGAGCTCGAAACCATTCTTAGCTGTGCGGAGGGCAGTGAGACGCTCGATGGACTTTTGTGATGTCGTCTCGGTAAATGCATAGCAATACGCCTGGTGACTGCTCCTCTGTACACGACCTCGGAGCTGATGGAGCTGGGCGAGACCAAAACGTTCTGCACCCTCGATCAATATCACAGTTGCGTTTGGCACATTCACGCCTACTTCCACGACCGAGGTCGCACAGAGAATATGTATCTTGCCACTCTTGAACTCTGCCATGACGGCATCCTTTTCATTTGGTTTCATCCTGCTATGGAGTATGCCTATCTCGTACTGAGTGAATACTTTTTCTTTGAGTCTTTTTGCCTCTTCCTTTACGGATCGCGCATTCAAGGCCATTTCTTTTTCCGGATCGGGCTCATCTATTCTGGGACATATAACATACATCTGTCTGCCACGTTCGAGCTCGAGGCGAGCCTTTTCATAGACTGCATCGCGACCGCTCGGCGGGACTATTTCTGTAAGGATAGGCTTCCTGCCTGCGGGAGGCTGGTCTATGAGAGTGAGGTCGAGGTCGCCATATATAGTGAGTGCCAGTGTTCGTGGTATGGGAGTCGCTGTCATAGAGAGGAGGTGAGGAGCGGGTGGTAGGACTTTATTTGTATTTTGGGTGGAGCTGTTTCCGATAAGATTTTTCTTTGCCAAAGCAGAGCGCTGGGCTGTGCCGAAGCGGTGCTGTTCGTCGATAATGACGTAGGCAAGGTGCTTGAATTTCACAGTCTTCTGTATGAGAGAGTGTGTACCGATGACTATGGGTATTTCGCCATTTGCCACCCATTCGAGGAGCTGGCTCCGTGAAATATCTGTCCAGCCTTTGGGATTGACCTTGGAAGGGAATTTGCGGCAACCAGAAGAAGTGATGAGCCCGATCTGTACGCCGAGATAGGCGAAATATTGGATGAAGGATTCGAAATGTTGGGTTGCAAGAATTTCGGTCGGACACATGTATGCTATCTGCAGTCGTGTCGAAACAGGAAGTTTTATTGCTTGGGGTGTTTTGGGAACTGGCGCAGAATTTATACTGACTCCGTCTTCTCCGTCTGTCTTTTCTTCAGCTTTTTTCATTCCCGGTCTCCATGCGACGACTGCATACGCAGTAGCTGCCGCGACAGCAGTTTTGCCTGAGCCGACATCGCCTTCGAGCAGGCGGGACATGGGGTAAGTCCGCTCCATGTCACCGAGGATGGCATTTATGGCAATATTTTGTGCGTCGGTAGCAGTAAATGGAAATCGTTTTATAAATTCTGTAACGTGTTTATTGTCTGAATCTATAGCAAAAGCAGGATAGTGTTCGTATTCCTTGCGGACTTGGTGTTTGCCCAGCTGGATCAAGAATATTTCTTCGAAGGAAAATCGTTTGCGTGCGGAGAGTGCATCGTCGCGCTTCATGGGTACGTGCATCCAGATGAGCGCGCTCTTTATCCCTGGCAGGCTGTACTTGGTTAGGATATCTTCTGGTATGACTTCTGGTACTTTGTCGAGTATGCCATTCTTGAAAAGCTTTTGGATGGAATGATAGAGCCAGAGGGAACTGATACCCCTAGACTCGGGATATACTGGGTAGAGAGTATGAGCTTCTCCGTCCGCACCAAAGAGCGAGTCGCCAACACCAGTCGGCAGGTGGTCGACGCGCTCAATCTTGGGATTGGAAAAGTAGAGTTTGCCGCCGTCGCGCTTTTCGGAGACTTTGCCCTCTATGCGGACGAGCATGCCGGGTGTGTACATCTTTGCTATGTATGGCTGGTTGAACCAGACACAGGAGACTTTGCCTGTGTCATCCTCGACTGTGCCGGTGGCCATGGTCATCTTGGATTTGAAGCCTTTGCTTGCTTCGAGACCGTCGATCTTGCCATATATGACGGTGGAGTCGCCTTTTGCTAGGGTGTCGATGCTCCTAGCTTCTGCTGTATCACCATAGCGAACAGGGAAATAGTAGAGCAGGTCTTTTATGGTTATTATGCCCAGCTTCTTTAGTGCCACCTTTTGCACAGGTGTTATGCGGAAGTATTCTGTGACCGGGTCGGTGACTTCTATGTGCATGTGCTAATTGTACGACATTGGAGAGAATCTGGGCACTGTCTTGCCATTCACGGTCACATTTTCGGTAAACATGGCAACTGGTCGGACCCAGAGGGCATTTTTGCCAAATTCTGGGGAATCATAGAGGGCACGGTAGACGACCAAATCTTCCAAGGTTTCGCTGTGTTTTGCCATGCCGATGACTTCGTATTCTTTGCCTTTGTAATGGCGGTATTTGCCAGGGGTGATGGTTGTGGTTTGGTTTTTTGGATTCATGAAATTATCATAGCATTTATTTTTTTCGGTAGTTGTATATGAGCTATCTTTTTTGAAAAATGAAGTTCAAATAATTTTTTGAGCGTGGTTTGAAAGTTTCAAAGTATAGGAACTCAAAACCGTGCTTTCGACACAGATCCACAACCTCATCTTTTTTGTAGAAACTAAACCAACGTGGCATATCTATCACTGAACTCTCCTTATATTCTTCTGTATCGCCCTCAATCAGGCCTAGGGCAAAAAATGTGGAAGGTTTGAGGATACGGTAGATCTCTTTGAGAGGGGTATCTATATGTTTTTTTGCGATATGAAGAAGTGCAGTATATGACCAGACACCATCGAAAGAATTATCCTCAAAAGGTAAATGATCAAATGATGCAATAAAAGATTTAAGACCTCGTTCGGAAGACATTTTTATCATTGCTTCTGAAGCATCTACACAAACAACATCCTTTCCGGCTTTTTGGAGAAGCAGACCGTCCCTACCTGGTCCACTCCCGATGTTGATTATTTTTTCTCCGGAAAGTTCGATGAACTTATTGAGAAAGGTTCGAGGAAATTTGTCCCAGAAGTCAATGGTTTCGCTATCGTACTCCTGTGCCATTTTGTTGTAAGTGTCTATGGTTTGTTGGTCCATGATTGGTAAGGACTCACTTTATGGGGTACAGATCAACTGCGGAGACGGTGGGATTCGAACCCACGAGGGAGTTTCCCCCCTAACACCTTAGCACGGTGCCGCTTTCGACCGCTCAGCCACGTCTCCGTCCCGACATTCTGGCACAAAGTTTGTTTTTTTGAAAGCTGGTTTACAAGGAGCTCTGGTTTGCTAGTATGTGGCGAGAAAGAGAAAGGGGACAATATGGAAAATGTAACCTTGTGTATTTGTCTTCGTGACAAGCAAATCCTTTTGGGGATAAAGAAACGTGGTCCAGGAACGGGTAAGTGGAATGCTTACGGTGGCCATGTCGAGGCTGGCGAGGAAGAAAAAGCTGCTGCAGTTCGTGAATTGGAAGACGAATGTGGTCTCAGGGCGGATGTAGCTGATCTTAGGAAAGTTGCTCTTATCCAGTTCGATTTTGGTCTGATCCCCGCGTTTATGTGCCATGTCTACATGCTCCGCAAATGGCAAGGGGAAACCAGGGAAACGGAAGAGATGGGTACTCACACCTGGTTTCCACTTTCCGCTATCCCTTATACGGGTATGTGGGCGGCTGACAAATATTGGTTGTCAATGGTTCTGTATGGCGCAACGTTCAGAGCCCATATTATGTATAGCGTAGATGGAAGTGACGTGATATCGTTTGTTCCCATGAATTGTAAGTTCCGATAGGTGATCGCGAGATGAGCTGTCTCCTCACGGGGCGGCTTTTTTGTATAAGAGGTTTATTTATCTGTAATATTGTTATTGTGCTAAAATAATGTAGATTGATATAACAAACATGATAACTCGCAAAAAAATTGAAGAACTCTTCGAGCGTGGTACAGTCGTAGAAGTTTTCCCATCCAAAGAGGAGCTAATAGAGAGACTGACATCTGGAAAACCCATCAAAATCTATTATGGTATAGATCCTACTGGAACTTCCATACATCTCGGCCATGCGAAGAATGCCATCTTTCTCGAGGAGCTCCGTCAGCTCGGTAGTGAAGTAATACTTTTGTTCGGTGACTTTACCGCTCAGATAGGAGACCCGTCCGACAAGTCGGCAGTGAGGAAGCAACTAACCGCGGAAGAAGTCAAGAAAAATGTTTCCACTTGGGTGGATCAGTTCAGTCCAGTGTTGAACTTTCGTGACAAGACGAACCCGGCAGTTATAAAGTACAATTCCGAATGGCTTTCCAAGCTCAATTTCACCGATGTGATAAATATCGCCTCCAACTTTACCGTACAGCAGATGCTAGAGAGAGATATGTTCGAAAAACGTCTAGCAAACAATACCCCGATACATCTCCATGAATTTATGTATCCGCTTATGCAAGGATATGACAGTGTGGCCATGGATGTCGATGCGGAATTGTGTGGTACCGACCAGATATTCAACGCTCTCGCCGGCCGTACTCTCCTGAAGCGATTGAAAAACAAGGACAAGTTTGTGATAGCTCTCAACCTCATAGCAAACCCCAAGACCGGTGAGCTTATGTCCAAGTCCAATGGCACGGGTGTTTTCGTAGATGTACCAGCGGATCAACTATTCGGCTCTATCATGGCACTACCAGATCCGATGATCGAACCTCTTTTCCTCAATGTGACGAGGATACCAATGTCAGAAAAAGACGCCATAATGAGCAAGGGTCCTCGCGCTGCAAAAGCCGAGATAGCATATGATATAGTGAAGCGATTCCATGGTGAAGACAAGGCTAGGGCAGCTGTTGAGGCTTTCAATAACACTTTTGCAAAAGGTGGTACGCCAGAAGATATGCCGGAAATAAAAATATCAGAGGGAAGTATCCTCGTGGAAGAACTGATAAAAGCAGATATAGTTCCATCCAAGACAGAATGGCGCAGGCTTGTGACCGATGGCGCAGTCCGACTAGAAGATGAAACAAAGATCACCGATCCAGCATTTGTTCCAACTCAGACTCTCATTCTCAAAATTGGCAAAAGGAGGTTTGTGAAAGTGACTGTCGTCTAGTCTCTCTTTGGTCACAATTCCTCCTCATGCGGAGTGCACACACTTTTTACTCAATTTGTGAAGTATTTACAAAACTCGGACGCTGCACAACTATTTCAAATTGAGCAAAAAGTGTGTGCACTCCGCATGAGGAGGGAAGTTTCGTGAGGAGACTAGTGTGCCACCGAAACTCCATATACCTTCTCGAAACCCGCATTCTTTAGTGTCTGTATCGCCTCTTTTATCGTACTTCCGGTAGTTATCACATCATCTACTACTATTACAGTGATATCTTTGTCCATATATTTTTCTCCTAGGCACTTTTCATTCACGGCGAACAGTCCTTTTGCACTTGCCAATCTTTCTTTGCGGTTCTTGAGAGTATGCCTGCTGTCATGATGGATGCGGACTAGTAGATCTTTTTCCAAGATAAAGGAATCCGAACACATCTCATCTAGTAATAGGTGGCACTGGTTGTAACCCCTTTCGCGGAGTCTTTCCGCTGTAATGGGCATAGGGATGATAAGTATAGGCTTCGAAAAAACAAAGAGTTCTGTTATGTATCGTCCCAAAGCATAACCGCCAATGTTCGCCGCCCGTAAGGACTTTTTGTATTTCACATTCCAGATGAGCATTGTGACACGCTTGTCCTTGTATGCGAAGACGGAAAACATATTTGTTCCGGGTGTTCGGGGTGCACGTTGGAGTTTTTCCCATGCTTGTTCTGGAGAGAGCGAAAAAAGCTCCGCTTCTTCGCTGGAAAGCGGGAATAGGGAATTGAGAAACCAATCGCGAAGAACGGCAAAAAAATGCATTTATTGCAGGGGAATGATGCAAAAACATATCGGTTCTAGAGAAGATTTGGGCGCCCTCGGGTAGGCAGCCCGTCGCGTCAGCATATTTTAACTGTTTTTGGATGATTTGCACATTGGCTATTTCCCCAGCCCTGCTATAATAGGATCATGTCCTTCTTTTCTTCGCTTTTCAAAAAAGAACACAGCGTTCTCGGTATAGACATAGGTTCTTCTGCTATCAAGGTCGTACAGATAAAAAAGAAACGAGGAAAGGCCGTTCTCGAAACATACGGAGAACTTGCTCTCGGTCCATATGCCAATATAGAGGTCGGTCGTGCTACGGCACTGCCCCCAGAAAAAATAACAGAAGCTTTGCGCGATATTTTGCGTGAAGCCAAGACATCTTCTACTATATGTGGTGTAGCATTGCCTCTGTCATCCAGCCTCATCTCTTTCCTCACAGTCCCAAATGTTTCAGAAAAGCAACTCAAGGAAGTGATCAATCTAGAAGCCAGGAAGTATATACCTGTGCCTCTAACTGAGGTTGTTCTGGATTATTCCGTAATACCCAAAGAAGAAACATATACAACCGATGAGGCTCCGACGAAAACAGATAAGAGCGAAAAAACAGACAAATCCGTAAAACCAGCCGTCGTGGTGCCCCCGCAAGGCATGGATGTCTTGGTTGTCGCCATACACAATGAATATATAAACAATTACCAGTCCATAATGACTGGTACCGGACTCCAGCCAAGTTTCTATGAGATAGAGATTTTCAGTTCTATCCGATCCGTGATGGACCAGGGTATTGGTACAAGCATGATACTGGATTTTGGCGCACGCATCACAAAACTATATATAGTAGAGAGAGGGGTATTGCGCGGTTCGCATATCATAAACAAGGGTAGTCAGGATATCACTCTCGCCATGTCCAAGACTCTTTCCATAAGTGTGGTCGAGGCCGAACACATGAAGCGTCTCTACGGTCTAAAGGGTGGTCCGGAATACAAGGAGATGAACGAACTCATCGTCGTCAATCTCGACTATATATTTTACGAAGCCAATACCACGCTTCTGAATTATCAGAAAAAATACGGGAAAAACATAAATAGAGTCATTCTGACCGGCGGAGGAGCATTGCTAAAAGGGTTTACGGACGTTGCCAAGATCGGATTTCAAACCGAGGTCTTGTATGCCAATCCTTTTCAAAAGGTAGAAACGCCGGCATTCTTGGCGGATGAACTTGCAAAAGCTGGTCCGGAGTTTGCAGTGGCGATTGGGGCAGCTCTACGCAGACTAGAAGAATTGGAATAAGGTTATTCACAGGCACAAACTTTGTTTACCTGATATAATTATAGCGAAAGTATATGGAGACAAAATTCCAATCATCATTTATACCGAAAAAGCCGCTTCCAAGCGTAGGGATGCAGGGTGTCAATACCGGTGTTCCCACAAAGTTGCGCCCGGTCCATACGACCAGTCTACTTTTGAATATAGCTATTTTGATATTTATCGTCTCAATAGGTTCTGGAGCGGTAGTCTATGCATGGAAAGTGGTGCTCGAGAACAACCTGACAGGCTACAAACAAGAATTGGAAGACAAACAAAAGCAATTCAATCCGGATCTTATAAATCAGCTAAAGGTTGTCAACATAAAGATCGATAACGCAAAACATCTCCTCGCCAAGCATATGGCCGTGTCGACTGTATTTGATGTCGTATCTCGAATGACCTCGGAAAACATCCGATTCCTAAGTATGGAAGTGACTACCCCTATGGCAGCCACTACTCAAAATGGCGGTTCACAAGTCGGATCAAACTCTCCGTCGAATATTTCTATAACTCTGTCAGGTCAGGGGCTGAGTCTTTCTGCTGTTGCTTTCCAGGCACAGATTTTGGCCGAACTAGATAAATACAATCTCAAAGATATAGTAAAAAACCCAGTACTTTCTGACCCATCCATAGAGGCAGATGGAAGCGTATTATTCAAGATGTCACAAGAGATAGATCCGTCGACAGTCATTTATATGAAGGGAGCCTCATCAAACCAACAATAATATGAATCGCAACGTAACAGCTGTAATATTGGTAATACTCGCTATAGGCGTCTACCTCGAATTTACGAGCAAGTTTTGGCTTGCAGCACAGGAAGTGCGCACGGTGAACGAAACTTATATCACAGCCATAGACAATGCCGCAAAGCTCATAGAAAAGAGAGATCAGATCCTCCAAGAATACAATGCGCTTTCGGCTATAGACCAAGATCGTTTGAACAAGATACTTCCCACGTCCGTGGATAATATTCGTCTCATCGTAGACCTGAACAGCGTCGCATTGAGGAGAGGTCTTACAGTAAAGGGTATAAAGGCAACTGCACCCGATGCCAAAACTGCCCAGAGTACCCAGATCAGCCAGCCCGTGGGAGCCATAACTAGTGGTGTAGGCGCAGTCTCATCACCTTTGTCACAATTTGCTCTAGATACGGTCACAGTCAGTTTTGACACGGACGCCACATATCAGCAGTTCGTCCAGTTTTTGCGGGACCTGGAAGCAAACCTGCACATTCTAGATGTCAGCAAACTCAAGGTCGTCGCACATGACAATGGCATAAATGAATATTCGGTCGAACTAAAGACATATTGGCTCCGACAGCAATAAAACATGAAAAACAATTCTTCAAAAAATACCTGGATAACGATAGCGATAATAATCGCAGTTTCTGTGGGGATATACTATTTCTTCATGAAGGATCCGGCAGTTCCGGAAAATACCAGCTTTGAAGTGCAGCCAGAAGGAGAGCTCGTCGGTGCGCAGGTGCTGGCACTCCTAAATCAGATCGAGTCTTTGCGCATAGACAACACTCTTTTCCAAAGTCCGGCATATCAGTCATTGGTGGATTATACTGTTCCGATACCAGTATTGAATGTAGGCAGGGCCAATCCTTTTGCCCCGATCCCTGGATACGTTCCCAAAAAGAAAAACTGAGTATGAGCGTATTAGATATCCTACTCGAAAAAAAACTTATCGCGAAGGATGACATTCGCGAGATAAGGAAACAGGTAAATGCAGGCACTGTCCTAGACGATGTGCTCATTGCCCGTGGCGTAAAGCCGGAAGATGTCCTCGAAGCTAGGGGATCATTTTTAAACATACCTATCCGTGCTATAGGAGAGACAGTCATTCCTTTTGAAGTTCTGCAGTATATACCAGAAGATGCCGCCGTGCATTATCGTTTTGTGCCTATCGGGCTCAAGGACGGTGTCCTCGAGGTGGGAGTAGTGGATCCCGACAATATGGAGGCACGTGATGCTTTGAATTTTCTAACTTCGAAGAACAATATACCATATAAGATATTTTTGATAACTACAGATGATTTTTCTAAGGTACAAAAAGCCTACAAAGGAATCAGCGGAGAAGTTTCAAAGGCGCTTTCGGAACTGGAAACCGAACTTTCTGTAGAGACAGCATCTGTCAAAAAAGAAGAGCCTGCTCCGCAGGCCAAGAAAGAAGGCGAAACCGAAGCCTTGATCATCGAGGATGCGCCTGTTGTGAAGATTGTGGCAACTATCGTTCGCTATGCCGTAGAAGGCGAGGCATCTGACGTGCACATCGAGCATATGCGTGACAAAGTTCGTGTGCGCTTCCGTGTGGACGGTGTCCTCAATACAAGCTTGGTGTTGCCCCCACAGGTACACTCTGCTGTAGTTGCCCGTATCAAAATACTTTCTAACATGCGCTTGGATGAAAAACGCAAGCCCCAAGACGGGCGCTTTTCTGCGAGGATAGACGGCCGACGTATCGACTTCCGCGTATCCACATTTCCTGCATATTATGGTGAAAAGATCGTGATGCGTATCCTCGACCAGGCAAAGGGTATACGTACCTTGAACGATCTAGGTATGACAAAGCAAAATCTCGATCTCTTTCGTGAGGCATTGGCACGTCCGTATGGACTCATCCTCATCACAGGTCCTACTGGTTCTGGAAAATCTACAACATTGTATTCTGTTTTGAGCGAAATAGACCGCGAGAGCTACAACGTACTCTCTCTCGAAGACCCTGTGGAATATTCCATGGAAGGTGTGAGTCAGTCCCAAGTCCGACCGGAAATAGGCTATGACTTTAGCACAGGTTTGCGCACCACTCTGCGCCAAGATCCAGATGTGATCATGGTTGGAGAGATCCGAGACAAAGAGACCGCACAGCTCGCGGTGCAAGCCGCTCTTACCGGTCACCTCGTGTTTTCTACTCTGCACACAAACACTGCTGCAGGCGCTATTCCGCGCCTCATCGATATGGGTGTAGACCCTTATCTTATAGGTCCGACTCTTATATTGGCTGTAGCTCAGCGTCTCGTGGGTATGCTCTGTCCGGGGGGAGGTGACCCTGTGAAAGTCGAAGGCAGTATCAAGGCCATGATAGATCACCAGTTCGCCGATTTGCCTGCAGAATTCCGTAAGCAAATACCTATTTCTGAAACAGTCTATAAGATCAAGCCCACTTCTGATTGTCCCAAAGGCACGCGTGGTCGTATGGCCGTATATGAAATGTTCTCTATGGACAAGGAAATAGAAAGCTTGATCCTAAAAAACCCAACCGAACTCGAGATCGCAAAGCTCCTCCGTGCAAAAGGCACTCTAACACTCAAGGAAGACGCAATTGTGAAGGCGTTGGACAAGAAAATTCCATTTGAGGAAGTGAATAAGCTGTAGTGTAGACCTCATGGCAAAGGAAGAAGGCCCTCGGGACACGCCGTCTTCGCCTGCTGGCGAAGCGGCTGGTTCTCGGCCGCCTACGCGGCCTCCGAAACGTCCCTCGGACTCTTCTTCCTGTGCCATGAGGTCTAGTCACCTCAACTATTCACATGCACCTGCTTGTACTATGTTATAATAATTCCAATGGAAAATGGACATAGAAAAGTTCTATTGGTAGATGACGACAGGTTTCTCCTGGACATGTATTCCTTGAAGCTTACGAAAGCCGGCTACGATGTAAAATCTGCTGATTCTCCTGAAGGCGCTCTCAAGATTTTGGCGGAAGGCTTTGAACCAAATGTCATGCTCATAGATGTCGTAATGCCGGCGATGAGTGGCCTGGAATTTGTGGCGCATATCCGCAAAGAAGACATTGCCCCAAAGTCTGCAATCATAATGCTCACGAACCAGAGTGCTTCCGAGGACATAGCCCGATCACAGAAGCTCAAGGTGGATGGTTATATAGTAAAAGCCACAACCATACCTTCAGAAGTTTTGGCTGAGATGGAAAAAATATGTTCGAGTAAAAAAGCATGAGTTTCCATTACAAATAAATAAAAAATTATGGATTATCACAAAGATATCGAAGAGCTTGTAAATATACTCATCAAGGAAGGTGCATCGGACCTGCACCTCTCGAGCGGTCGGCCGCCAGTCATACGTGTCTCGGGAAATCTGCTTACCATGGTGAAAAAACCGATCATTACCGCCGCGGACATGAAAGAGTATTTGAATGTATTTCTCACTCCGGAGAGCAAGGTCATCCTCGAAAAGAACAAGGACGTAGATTTTTCATATAGTCTCACACATGCCCGTTTTCGTGGCAATGCATATTATCGCCAAGGAGAGATGTCTATAGCGCTCCGTCTCATCCCAAAGAAGATTCGCACACTTTCCGAGCTAAACTTGCCGCCAATATTGGAAAGTTTTACCAGGAAACCGCAAGGATTTTTTCTTTGTGTGGGACCTATCGGTCAGGGCAAGACCACTACTCTTGCGACGCTCATAGAGCACATAAACCAGACTAGGACCGAGCATATCCTCACTATCGAGGATCCGATCGAATACCTTTTTGAGTCAAAGAAATCCATGATCGATCAGCGTGAGGTTCGCCTGGATACGCCGGCATTCAGTCAGGGTCTGGTATCTATGTTCCGTGAAGACATAGATGTTTGTATGGTCGGTGAAATGCGCGATAATGAAACTATATCTACCGCAGTCACCGCTGCAGAGACTGGCCACCTCATCTTTTCCACTTTGCACACAAATAACGCCGCACAGACTATAAACCGTATCATAGATTCATTCCCACCCAACCAGCAGGACCAGATCCGTGTCCAGCTAGCAGGATCTCTCACGGGTATATTTTCCCAGAGGCTGATCCCCAGGATATCCGGCGGTCTCATACCGGCATATGAGCTTCTCATAAACAACACTGCCATAGCTAACCTTATTCGTGAACGTCGTGTGCATGAGATCCAGACTGTGGTCGAAACCAGTTCTCAGGAAGGCATGGTAGATATGAACAGGTCCCTAGCCGAGCTTGTGCGGGCGGGGGAGATATCTGTAGAGAGCGCATATATCAATTCCCTAAATCCAAAAACATTGGAGAGAATGTTATAAAAAACCATGATATTCATATATGACGCAGTAGATCAGACCGGCGCAAAGAGGAATGGCTCCATAGACGCCATAAATGTGGAGGTTGCAATTTCTTCTCTACAAAAGCGTGGCTTTGTGATAACCGCCATCAACGAAGCAGACAAACAGGGAAACATTCTTTCTAGGAATATCAGTCTTTTTGATCGGGTGAGCATGAAGGACGTGGTTATATTGTCACGCCAGCTCTCGACTCTTTTCGACGCACAAGTGTCCGCTCTCCGTATCTTTCGACTCTTGGCTGCGGAAACAGAAAACGCCTCTCTGGGAAAAACTCTTACTGAAGTATCTTCCGATCTTCAGGGTGGCGCATCCATATCTATCGCCCTGGCAAAGCACCCCAAGATCTTCAATGAGTTTTATGTGAGTATGGTAAAGGCCGGTGAAGAATCTGGAAAGCTCAATGACACATTTCTGTACCTGGCGGACTATCTAGACAGGAGCTACGAACTTTCTTCGAAGGTGAAGGGTGCTCTCATATATCCGGCCTTTGTGGTTATCACATTCATCACTGTTATGATCCTCATGTTTACCATGGTTATACCGAAAATAAGCGGCATATTGGTCGAGTCGGGTGTGGAAATACCAATGTATACCAAGGTCATCATGGCCATCAGTAACTTCCTAGTGAGTTATGGTTTCGTGCTTCTGGCTGGTCTCATAGTTGCCGGTTTTTTTGGAGTTAAGTACGTGCGCACACCGGAAGGTAAGATAGCTTTTGATCGTTTCAAACTCGGCATCCCGTATGTGAGCACACTATTCAAGAAACTGTACCTAGCACGTCTGTCGGACAATATGTCAACTATGCTTTCCTCAGGGATTCCGATCGTGCACTCTCTCGAGCTAACCTCTAATGTCATAAACAATGCGGTTTATCAGGGTGTCGTGACCGATGTTATAGATTCGGTGAAGGGAGGCAAGACACTTTCTGAGTCTCTGGCGGTATTTCCCGACCAGATCCCTGGTATCATGACTCAGATGATGAGGGTGGGAGAAGAAACAGGAGAACTGGGCAATATTCTGAAGACTGTGGCAAAGTTCTATACCAGAGAAGTGACCACAGCTATAAACTCTCTGGTTTCCCTCATAGAGCCTATGCTGATCGTCTTTCTGGGTGGCGGCGTAGCGGTACTTTTGGCATCGGTACTTATCCCCATATACAATATTGCCAGCGCCCAATAAAAGGATGCTATAATATGTCCAACAACCTTATTATCTAAAAGGTCTGTTATTATAAGTAATTATTTAAGTAAACTTGAATATGAAAAAGTACACAAAGGGTTTCACCCTTATAGAACTGTTGGTGGTCATAGCCATCATCGGTATTTTGGCTTCGGTAGTTTTGGTTTCTCTGAACTCAGCAAGGCAGAAGGGAAAGGATGCTAGGGTTATCTCGGATGTACAGCAATTGAGGACAGACGCAGAATCAGCATATAACGGAGCAGATTACGGTGTAGCGATGTCTGTTAATGCCGCTGGTAATGTGCATGGTAACGGTTTTCTTAATACTCTCAATAGGGCGACACTTCTCACAGATGCTTCAGCTCAAGGATCTACAGTATTTGCAATAACAAATGCTGGCTTGACCGCTTACACAATATACGGTTCATTGCCGAGCACTCTCAGCGGAACAGTTGCTTACTTCTGCATCGGTTCGAGCGGACAGACGAAGCAGAATACGACAGACGTCGCACCTGCAACGATTGGAAATTGCGACTAGTTGAGTTTTTCCGTGTGATTCGAACAAAACCTGCCGAAAGGCAGGTTTTGTGTTATCAACTGTTTTATGTACATACTATGAATTGTGATATGATATACTTATAAAGTCGTGTTATTTTTATAAATAAACTATTCAGTTATTATTATGAAAAAGTATACAAAGGGTTTCACCCTTATAGAACTGTTGGTGGTCATAGCCATCATCGGTATTTTGGCTTCGGTAGTTTTGGTTTCTTTGAACTCAGCAAGGCAGAAGGGTAAGGATGCTAGGGTTATTTCTACTATTCAGCAGTTGAGGGTCGATGCGGAGTCAGCATATAACGGAGCAGATTACAGCACAGCAATGACAGCTAGCTATGTAGGAGTTGCTCATGCCGGCGGTTTTAATAACACTCTCAACAGAGCTATCTTGCTTACAGATGCTTCGACTCAAGGATCAACTGTATTTGCAAAGACAAATGCAGGACCGACAGCATATACAATATACGGTTCATTGCCGAGCACTCTCAGCGGAACAGTTGCTTACTTCTGCATCGGTTCGAGCGGTGATACAAAGCAGAATACGACAGACAACTCACCTACGACAGTTGGAAAATGTGACTAATTATTTTATTTAGCTGTCTCATAAAAAACCACCTGTATAAGGTAGTTTTTTATGAGATGTTGTTTTTACTTTGTGAACAAATTGAAGTGTTTTCGTGATAGATGATATAATGATCTCAAATGAAAAAGTTGAATCAAGGTTTTACTCTGGTCGAACTACTCGTTGTTATAGCTATTATCGGCATACTTTCTTCGACAATATTAGTGAGTCTAAATGCTTCACGAAATAAAGCCAAAGAAGTTCGTATTTTATCCAGTGTGCGACAGCTCAGGTCAATATTTGAGTCAGACTATCTGGGTAGCACATATGCTGATCTAACACCTCGTGGAGATGGCACACAGATAGCAGTTATCAGTGACAGTGCTCCAGCTCTTACAGATATTGTGCTATTGCTACGGGATATTGGTCAGCAAAATGGCAATAGTAATGTTGCTAATATTGGTAGTGAAGATGTAGATCTATATACAGATGGCTCGCTCGTACAGATCGGCCCTACTCCTCCGGGCATACTAGCAAACGCGACCAGTACTGGGGTTGTAATATTTACTACAAACACATCCGGTCTCGTCGATGACTACGCAGTCTACGCCACGTCTACGGCTGGTTATGTATGCATGGACTCTTCTGGCAATATAAAGAAAGCAGGTGAGGGTACTATAACAGGCAGTTTCCTATCCACCGTGCCGCTTTCTGGTGGCAGGGTGATTTGTCAGTAATAAAGTTGGTATCAGTCTAAGATACTAGGTATTACATTGTAGTATAACCCCACTAGTCTCTGTTTTTAACTGTGCTACAATAATCTCATGAAAAACACAAAAAACTCCAAGCGTGCATTTACCCTGATCGAACTTTTGGTCGTGATAGCAATCATCTCCCTCCTCACTGGTATCATGATCACAAATATTACAGCTTCGCGTTCCAAGGCCCGTGACGGCAAGCGCATATCTGACTTGGGTCAGATACAACTCGCCATCAACCTCTATTATGATAGGTGTAAACAGTTTCCGATCGCAACAGGGGGTGGTGAGGTTACCTCCGATGCTACGAACTGCACGGGTAATTCGGGAAATCTTAAGGACTATATCTCTACTATTCCAAAACCGCCCTCGAGTCCGCTCACCAGCCAGACAAAGTATGACTATTATGTGAATAGTAACAATACAGACTATATGCTCCATATTCAGCTCGAAAATAGCAACGAATTGGTCCGAGACGGTATGCAGAGTCCGGCTAGTTTTGCATCTGGCGCTACATGTGACTCTACGGTGAACTACTGTCTAGGCCCCAGATAATGGACAATCTATCATTTGCTTTTTCTTTCATATTTGGAACGATCATAGGCAGTTTCCTAAATGTCGTTTCTTTGCGTTTCCGCAGTGGGACGGGGGTGGGTGGTAGGTCACGATGTATGTCATGTAGCAAAGAGCTCGGTTGGGCGGAGCTCGTGCCTATACTGAGCTTTTTATTTTTGCGCGGAGCTTGCCGCAAATGTAAAAGCAAAATATCTTGGCAGTATCCGCTGGTGGAGTTTCTGGCTGGAGCGCTCTTCGTCCTCATAATATTTACTTATCCGCCTGTCACCTATATGTCGGCTGTTGTCACAGCCTTACATCTCGTCGTCGCAAGTCTACTCCTCGTCATTACGGTCTATGATATTCGTCACAAGATCATACCGGACAGTCTTGTTTTCACTTTCGATGCTCTGGCCCTTGTGAGCTTATTTGTAGGTGGTACCACATGGTGGCATATGCCTTCGTACGAGGCACTATTGGCCGGACCACTCCTCGCTCTACCTTTTGCTCTCATCTGGCTCGTCTCTCGTGGAGAGTGGATGGGATTGGGTGATGCCAAGCTCGTACTCGGCATAGGCTGGTTCTTGGGTATAAATGCCGGAATAAACGCGATCATTTTGTCATTTTGGATCGGAGCATTGGTGAGCGTTATCTGGCTTTTTTATACTTACAAGAAATTCAAGCCACGTACGGAAATACCTTTTGGGCCTTATCTCATCCTGGGCATGTATATCGTGCTTATTTTGGGAATTCAGGTCATAGATATCGCCTTACTCCGACAAATAATTGTTGGGTTATAAACAGTTCGTGTAATTTTTTGATCTTTCTGTGATAAAATAGTAAGGAAATCTTACAAGCTCAGCTAATTTTATATGCAAAAAAATTTAAATAGAATGTTCTGGAGCGCTATCGGCACATTTGCCATAGTTTTGCTCTTTGCTCCTTTTTCCATAATGGCACAAAGCGAGGTTCCGGTCGCCCCTGCATCCGAACCTGTCTCTACACCCAAGATATATATAACAAATCTCATTCTGGACAAGAGTTCATTTCAAGCTGGAGAGCTAGTCACCGGACACTTCGATATTCTAAATAAAGGAAATACTCCTACTTCGGATGTATATTACAATGTGATTCTCGTCGGTAGATACATGGAGAGGGTGCCTCAGGATACCTTTGATACACAGAGACAAGGACCTGTATCGCTCGGCATCGGCGAAAAGAAGACTGTAAAATTTAGCTACACTCCTCCGGCGGGATTTTCTTATGATGATCTCGGTATACGTATCCAAGCTGTATTGAAAAGCGGCATACGTATGGGTTGGTCTGATGCCCATATGTCCATAGTAGGAGGAACAAGTATCATAGAGGCTCATTCTGAAGTGATAGTCACGGAAAGCGGGGAGTATCCACCAGGTTCGGGTCCTACTGTATCTCCGCAAAGGCAGGCGATATATAAGGTGACACTGGTGAACCCGAGTGACAAGCCTATGATAGTTTTCCCAAAAATAACTATCTACAGATATGGTGCGGCGGATATCGTCGTATACCAGAATACTGGTGCAGAGATATCGCTCGCTCCCAAAAAATCCCAGGTTGTAGAGATAATTCTTCCCGGTATGGATGGTAAGGCTGGCGTATACTTCGGAAATCTATCTTTCCAGGATGCGGCAGGTTCTTTGAGGGCGCCTTTGCAGACATTCCGATATATCATAGATGGCAGTATTGTAACCATACAGGGAGTTTCTGCAGACAAAATATCAGCAGTTTCGGGTGATACTGTAAAGCTCAAGGTGACATATACGGGAGCACCATTCAATATTGCTACGGGACAACGTTCTGATATAGGCATGGTAACCATGAATGTCGTTGCTTTTGATGCTGATGGCAATGAAGTCGGTCGCGCCAGTAAGGAAGCAGATGCATCACTTTCAGCACAAACGCATGATGTTGACGTGCCAATATCTGTTGATGCAAAAAGTTTGCGTTACGATATCACGGTGCAAAAGGGAGACAACATCCTATCAAAATATTCCAGTAATATTCTGACGCAGGCAAGACCGGTTCCGAATGCGGGTCCGGCAGATTATACGTTTGCAAAATATATAGGCATCACGTCCGCATTGCTACTCGTTATAATTTTAATCATATATCTCATAGCTCGTCACAATCGTGGCGGCAAACTGCCTCATTATCTGGATGGTATCGGCATGCTCATGGTGATCATGATATTTGTCCTCGGATTTTCTGTGTCCCGCCTCGATATTACTCGAGCATTCATACACGTAAGTTCATCGCCGACGACATACTATCCGTTGTTCATAAATATTCCATATGACAACCAGCAATTCCTGCCAGGACAGACATTCTATCTCGAAGGAATGGCTACGTATTGGGAATGTGACAACAATGACTTGGGGTTGCGTACTCTGACCGTCACATATAACGGCAATACTACATACCACACAGTCGGTGACCCATATCCATCGACAGCTTCATCATCTCCGTACAGTACAGGTATGGATGTCAGTGAAATATTTTCTGTAGGGCCATTCACTGCACCCGGCACTCAAGGCAACTATAGGATGGATATTACATATACAGTGCCCAGAGCCGGCAATCCGGATTATTTCGAAACAGGGTATGTAAACACTGTAGTTTCTGCGAGTGCCGGACAAGAAACGGGACCAATAACTCTCAGTAATTCCATCATGGACAGTCCTTGTGGGGGATTCGTAGGTCTTCGTTGGACCAGTCTCGTCGGTGCAAACCAGTACAAAGTCTATAAGGATAACGGCACAAGTATAGTCTACGACGGGCCAAACTTGTCATATGTGGATCATGTCTCTCCGAGTTCCAGTCATACATATTATGTCGTTCCTTCCATCGGTGGCGTGCCACAGGAACAATCCAACGTTCTATCTGTCCAAGCCAGCGGATATTGTCCGCTCAGTATATATTACGCTGGAGCAAAGCCAAACCCGGCTATAATCAATCAGACAGTCAACTGGGCAGTATGGCCTGTGGGTGGTTCCGGAGTCTATAGTTATCAGTGGACCGGAACGGATGGTCTCAATGATAGTTCTGGTAGAGTGGCTCTGAAATCTTACGCTACGCCGGGTACAAAAAATGCCCAGATCACCGTGACTTCGACAGATGGTCAGGTTGTTACCCAAAATATTTCTGTTCCCATTTTGCTCTCGAATGGTTACGATGCCATCGAATGCTTCGGTACACCCACCGAAGCTGTGGCGGGACATCCTGTGGTTTGGGTCGTAAATACCACTCCGGCGGCAAATGGTAGCCAAACATACATCTGGTCTGGCAGTGAGGGACTTTACGGAACAACCCAGTCTTTGCAAAAGATATACAATACCCTCGGTTTGAAGCACGCCCAGGTGGATATCCAAGGTGTCGGATCTTATCCTGACTGTCTCTCGACGATAGATGTAAAGTGGAAGTCGATATTCCGAGAACTCTAGGGTATAATGATATGGTGACAAAGCAAGTCTCAAAAATTCTAGGTTTTAGTCTTATCGAGCTGCTCGTTTCTATCGCCATATTCTTTATGATGACGACTCTCCTCATCGCCAACTACGGCAGGTTCGACAGCCGTGTTCTTCTGACCAATCTCGCCTATGATGTAGCACTGGCTGTGAGGACAGCCCAGACCTACGGTCTCAGTGTGCAAGGGTATCAATCGGGCGGATCCAATCCTGTTTACCAGTATCCATACGGAGTGACTTTTTGCGCTTTATCTGCTGGCTGTGATGGCGAAAACGGTACATCGTATAACAATCAGCAGGTTATACTCTTTGCGGATGCAACGAGTGACAGAGTCTTGAATTCAAGCGATTCTCGAGTCACTCCCTGGTACAATATCAAGCGTGGCGCGACTATAAGCCAAATATGTGAGAAAAATGGCGGAAACTGGACTGCCTGCGACAAGAAACGCGTAGACATTACTTTCCAGAGGCCAAATCCTGAGGCTATAATCTGTGTGAACTACGGTCCTGTAGGTAGTGCTCTCTCTTGTGGCACAAAGAGCAAGGAAGTCCGCATAACCGTAAAGTCCAATGACAATAGCGAGAGGTATATAGTTGTGAATAAGACTGGCCAGATCTCTGTAGAAAATTAAAATGTATATTTTTACTTATCAAAATAAAGAAAAGAGACAAGGCACTCACAGGATCGGAGGCTTTACTCTGGTAGAGATGATCGTTTCTCTCGGTATCTTTTCTGTTGTTGCTGTCGTCGCTCTGGGTGCACTGGTTAGGATCATTACAGCGAACCAAAAAGCTCAGTCTCTGCAGAGCGCTATGACAAACCTAAACTTCGCGCTCGAGGCCATGTCCCGCGAGATACGCGTAGGTTCGGAGTACAACTGCTGGAATGATGAGACAAATAAGACATATACTCCTGGTAGTGGCAATCAAATAATATTGCCCGGTAATGGCAATCTAGCATTCCAGTATTGTCCAGTAAATAACATAGCTGTGGCAACTCCGAGTAACACAAGTGTGATCACATTCAAATCTTCTCGTTCTGATACTACAGTGAGCCCACCATGCAACCTGATCACATCCTATCGGTTCATAAATATTGGCACCGCTTCTGCTCCTGATATTCACCTGCAAAAGCTCGAGCAAGACAGGTGCAATCCGCCCGCGCCTATAGTTCCGAATGGCGGACAAAATCCTTATCTGGACGTACTCTCTGCCTCAAACGTCAGGATAACAGACTATCGCATGGCGGTTACGAATAATTCCTCCTATCCGACAGTCTTCATCCGCTTGGTCGGCTATGCTGGTGATGCAGAAAAGGAGAAGACATATTTTGACATACAGACGACGGTTTCAAGCAGGATACCGCAATTGTAAAAACATGAAGAACATCCCCATAAACAAAATGAAAAATTGTTTCCCGAATGTTGGGAGAGGTTTCACTTTGGTGGAAACTCTGGTAGCTATTGCCATCCTCATGATCGCCGTTTCTGGGCCGCTCGTTGTGGCGAACAAAGGCCTCATATCCGCTCTGTATTCCAAAGATCAGGCTATGGCTACATTTCTCGCACAAGAAGGTATGGAGCTGGTACGCAATGAAAAAGATAGCAGGATATATGTGGATTCGGACAAATTTCTCGATTTTATTTTGGACAGTGGTACGGGTATCGGTTCTTGCCAAAGCGCCAATTCTCCATGCGGAGTTTATGCGAATGGTAGCATGGTCACAAAATTTATATCATGCCAGGGTGATTATCTAAAGTGTATTTTGTATCAATCAAAAAATGGCGGCGGTACGCCCGGTAATTTTGTGAATTATGGACCAGGAGATGTTTTTTCCAATCTCTCGCCGACGATATTCACACGAAGTTTTTATTGGGAGCCTGTCACGGGTGCCAATGGCAACAGTAATGAAATCCAAGTGACAGTCATTGTGTCCTGGAATACTTCCGCTAGTCACGGCGAGTCGAAATTATCTTCCCAAATGGTGGCGACACCCCTATAGAATATGAAAAAAATATTTAGCACAATTTCTAAGGAACGCGGCTACACATTGCTCTTTTCTGTTCTTACTGCTGTTCTCGTACTCAGTGTCGCAGTCTTCATCCTCGGTGTTGCGAGAAAACAGTACGTACTCTCATCTGCGGCGCAGGACTCTCTTGGATCTCTCTACAACGCAGATAGTGGTGTCGAGTGTCTGGTGGAGGCGGGCATAGGCAAGGATAATTACGTATCAGGCAATTCGGTTACGATAAAATGCAACAATGCAACACCTCCGCCCGCAGCTGTTTTTGCTTCTGCAAACGCGGGTGTAGAAACACCCCCATCTGCCTTTGTGAGCAATATTGTGCAGGCTCCCGGACCGAGTAACCCGCCAGCATACATTTATTTGCCTTTTACTGATGCTACAAATTCTGCAGTCGAGCGTGGCTGTGCCCTCATAAAGATCTGGCAGGGAACTATAGCAGATGGTACTACGAGAACCGTGGTATATTCCCGAGGCTACAACCAGTGTGACCATGTCGCAAAAATACCTAAAGCCGGCCCACGTACTGTGGAGCGTGCTATGCAATTCACGACCCAATAATATCGAACTTTACCCGCCATGCGTGCCATGGCGGATTTTTGTTGTATACTAAAAAGATGAAAAACAAGGCACCAGGAGAGGTCATAGAGCGCATTGCAAAGCTGAGGAAGGCCATAGAACATCACCGTTACAACTACCACGTTCTCGATAAACAGGAGGTGTCCGAGGAGGCTCTGGACTCGCTCAAACACGAACTTGTGAGTCTGGAAGAGCAGTACCCCGAGCTCGTCACCCCGGACTCACCCTCCCAGCGTGTGGGTGGGAAGCCTCTGCCGCAGTTCGAAAAGGTACGTCATATTGTGCCACAGTGGTCATTCAATGATGCATTTTCTCCTGAGGAGATGATGGAATTTGATGCAAGGGTAAAAAGATTTTTGGTGCAATCGGGCGAGAACGATCCTAAGCTGACATATACTTGTGAGCACAAGATAGATGGACTCAAGGTTGTCCTCCGATACGAAAAAGGGTTTTTGGTCCAGGCGGCTACGCGTGGCGATGGCACTGTGGGCGAGGATGTGACAGAAAATGTGAAGCGTATCGAGTCCATACCTCTCCGGCTCAATGCCGATGTTTCAATGATAGCTGAGGGCGAGATCTGGATCGCAAAGAGCACTCTAGACAAGCTCAATAGTGACCGCAAGGCAAAGAACTTGCCGCCCTTTGCCAATCCTAGGAACCTCGCCGCCGGATCTATCCGCCAGCTCGACCCCAAGATTGTTGCGGAGAGGGGACTCGACTCGTACATATATGATCTTGCCGCATTGAGTGATGGTGGTAGTGAAAAGGTGAGTTTGCCCGAAAGCCAAGCCGATGAACTAGAGCTATTGAAGACTTTTGGTTTCAAGGTAAATAGTCATTATTGTCAAGTAAAGAACATTGGGCAGGTTATCGAATACTGGAAGGAATGGCAAAAGAAAATGCCAAAGGAAGACTATTGGGCCGACGGTGTGGTCGTGAAGGTAGATGAGCGCAAATATCAGGAAAAGCTCGGCTATACCGGCAAGGCTCCACGCTGGGGTATCGCATTCAAGTTTCCGGGAGAAGAAGTGACGACAGTTCTCGAGGATATAGTTTTCCAAGTTGGACGCATGGGTACTATCACTCCTGTGGCGGTGCTCCGACCTGTCGCCATCGGTGGCTCTACGGTATCTCGTGCCACCCTTCACAATGAGGATGAGATAAAGCGTCTGAATGTGCGTATCGGCGATACTGTTATTCTAAAAAAAGCCGGAGATGTCATACCAGACATAGTAGGCGTTCTCACGGAGATGCGAGCGAAAGACAGCAAACCCTTCTCTTGGCCCCGGCACGTGCCGGCGTGTGGAGGCGATGGAACAATAGAACGCATCCCGGGTCAGGCGGCTTGGCGTTGTGTAAATACGGATTCTTATGAACAGCAAAAACGCAAACTTTATTACTTCACTTCCAAACACTGCTTTGACATTGATGGTCTCGGGCCAAAGATCATAGATCTTCTCTTGGATCAAAAGCTCATCGCGACTCCTGCGGATATCTTTACCCTAAAGAAGGGTGATCTAGAGATCTTACCTCGCTTTGCAGAAAAGTCCGCAGAGAATCTGGTCGAAGCCATTGATAAAGCTCGTACTGTGACCTTGCCGCGCTTCATAGCCTCACTTTCCATACCGCAGGTTGGGGAAGAAACGTCGTATGATATTGCTCGACATTTTACGAAAAAAGAATCGAATACTTCAAATGACCCAAAGATCGCTCTAAGGGAAATAATGAAAACTTCCAAGGAAGATTTTGAAAAGATAAATGGTGTCGGGCCAGTAGTAGCCGCTTCCATCTCTTCCTGGTTTGCAGATGTGGAAAACAAGGAATTGGTAAAAAATTTATTGCGCCAGGTAACACTCGAAAACGAACATCTTTCTGTTTCCAAACCATTTGAGGGTAAGTCCTTTGTCTTTACGGGATCCTTGCCAACTTTGGAACGTGAACAGGCCCAATCTATGGTTCGTCAAAACGGGGGCGATGTGTCCAGTTCGGTTTCCAAAAAGACTACTTTTGTTGTAGCTGGGGAAGAAGCCGGTTCCAAGTTGGATAAGGCGAGGGAGTTCGGTGTGAAGATAATAAGTGAAAAAGAGTTTTTGGGGATGGTAGGAAGGTAAGTGACAGTGGTTCTGGTTTTCCGGTCGACGCCCGAGGACTTTTCACGAAGTCAGATCTCGATGCATTTCCCAAAATGGCTCTGAATCCCTGGAAGAGACATTTTGTGGAAATGCCGAGATGTGACGAGTGAATCCGCAGGGCGGAGAAAGGAAAAGCAGAACCACTACCTCTCCAGCTACCCCTACTGACTACAACATTTCCCTATGCTACAATTGCGCCATGATAACAGTCACGGAATTGGAACACTTGGCTACTCTTGCCAGAATCAAACTCACAGAAGAAGAAAAAACCTCCCTCACAAAGGAGTTTGATTCCATCTTGGGCTACATAGACCAGCTCAAAAAGGTACCCCTTTCTATAGAAAATGAAGGTCGTATGGGCACAGTAAAGAATGTCACACGCTCCGATGAGACAGTTGACACTTCGGCAGAAGACAGGGAAAACCTCCTGAATGAGGCGCCCACTCGGGTAGGAGACTTTATCGCAGTAAAGAAAATATTCAATGAAGATTAACCTCGGTGAACTGAATATGGTAAAAGCCCGAAACCATATCAAAAATGGAGACTTTACTGTAGTCGATCTGGTACAGGCGTACCTAGACGAAGCCACAAAGAAAAACAAGGATATAAATGCTTATCTAGAAATCTTTGCCGATGCGGAGAAGGAAGCGGCAGAAGCAGATAAAAAGATAAAAAGCGGAAAGGGAGGAATGCTTTGTGGTATGCCGGTGGCGATAAAAGATAACATCTTGATAAAAGGAAAGATTGCTAGTGCCGCCTCCAAGATATTGGAAAAGTATCATGCCGCATATGATGCCACCGTCATATCCAAGCTCAAAAATGAAGGTGCAGTATTTCTCGGTCGCGCAAACATGGATGAATTTGCCATGGGTGGTTCTACGGAAAATTCCGCTTATGGACCGACACGAAATCCATTTGATACTCTTCGTGTCGCGGGTGGCTCATCGGGAGGGTCTGTCGCGGCAGTAGCTATGGGTGGGGCACTCTTTGCTCTGGGTTCGGATACTGGCGGCTCTATACGTCAGCCAGCGAGCTTTTGTGGCTTGGTCGGACTCAAACCCACATATGGAGCAGTATCGCGATATGGTGTCATGGCCATGGGTTCTTCTCTAGACCAGATCGGTCCGATAACAAAGACTGTGACCGACGCGGAGATAGTATTCCGTGCAATATCCGGAATAGACCCGAAGGATAGTACGACAGTTGACCTTTCTAAATTTATAGAAAAGAAACCCAAAAACAAAAAATCCGTTATAGGAGTGCCGAGACACTTTTTGACCGGCGACGGTATCGATCCCGGAGTTATGAGCGCATTTGAAGCATCACTCAAAAAGCTCGAAGGCATGGGTTATGAGGTTCGGGAGATAAAATTGCCAAATATTTCATACTCTCTCATGGCCTACTATATCGTCATGCCTGCAGAAGTCTCGGCGAACATGGCTCGATTCGACGGCGTGAAATATGGTCTGCATGTACCGGGAAAAGATATCATAGATGACTATTTCGAAACCCGTCGCGCCGGCTTGGGCAGGGAAGTAAAAAGGCGTATTCTCCTCGGCACATATGTCCTTTCTTCCGGATATTATGACGCATACTACAACCGTGCAAATGCCCTGAGACGGATGATCACGGACGACTTTGACCGGGCATTTGAAACTGTGGACATAGTCGCAACGCCGACCGCCCCTTCGCCTGCGTTTCTGATAGGAGAGAAAAATAATGATCCCATTTCGATGTATTTGGAAGATATTTTCACAGTGACGGCAAACTTGACTGGCATGCCCGCAATGTCTGTGCCAATGGGGACAGTAGAAAAGGGTGGCAAGAGCTTGCCTACGGGTATGCAGTTTTCTACTCGGCTTGGCGGAGAGGATATATTATTCGCGGTCGGAAAAGATTTTTTGGGCGAAAACCATGAATCCTGAACTACCTCCGGAAATAAATGTCGCGCCGACCTTCGATGTGTCTCCGGCGATAAATGAAATATATGATTCTGTTGTCTCTGGGTTTCCCGGCTTTTTGGCTTTTATAAAGAGCGTCATGGGAGTACTCGTGGGCATATCCATACCGATATCGATTTTCTTTTTTATAGTTATCATATATTGCGTGGAACAGCTGAAGCGTATCCGTATACAGGAAGAAAAGAAGTATGATCGGAAGATCGAGCCCGCCTTCGAAGTGGTCGAAGATACGGGCAGTGCGGCGCTCGCGGCCAAGTGGCGGGGTATAAAGGAGCACATAGCCTCGGAGAACCCAAATGACTGGCGTCAGGCTATCATTGATGCGGACATTATCTTGGATAGTTTGCTCACACGCATGGGTTATCGCGGCGACAGTATAGGTGAAAAGCTAAAGAGGGTGGAAAAAGGTGATTTTGCAACGTTGAATGAAGCCTGGGAAGCGCACAAGTTTCGAAATCGCATCGCGCACGAGGGTTCTGCTCTGGATCTAAATCGGCGTGACGCACAGACAGCGATAGACCAATACAGGAAAGTGTTTGAGGAGTTTTATTATATTTAGCTGAACCTCGTACAAAATACATCGCTACACACAAAAGGCGCATTGTGAAAACAATGCGCCTTTTTGATGGATAAAAAACACCGAATTCTCGCGAGAGTTTCCGGTGTTCTCTGCCTGAGCGCATGCTCATCAGATGAGGTTTTGGGGATGGGTGCCCGTCAGTCTTTTCAACTCATCGAAGGTTTGTTGGCTGAAAAGATTTGCGATGCTGTGACGTTCGTTGTCTGGAAGATCAAAGGACGTAAATATGAGATGTGTCGCGAGTATATGGACGGCCGGGAGCAGTTTTGCCTGAAAAGCAGAGAATCCTTTGTCTGAAAGATCATGGATGCCGTAGCCTTCGGTCAGGCTGTATCTGTATACGACCTCACATTCTGCTTCGAGCCGGGCGTGCTCTCTGTCAGAGAAAACCATGAGCTCGTACTTGTTCATTGGGTGATTGAAATCCGTGATCAGGAAAAAGAATTTTTTGTTTCGTTCTCCGTTGCGGATCTCTATTTCTCCCTGGTAGTTCCTGCAAGGTGATATCACTGTGAGTATGATATATCCATGCTTACGCTCCGTTATGGGGATGGTGCTTATGTCTTTGCTGTGTTCCATAGGGTCTCCTTGCTGTGGGGTGGATGTCAAAAATCTAGGCTGAATGGTAGCATTACCCGGCATATTTTCAAAGTGAAATTCCTCTTATTTTTTCTTCAAAATCAAAACCAATATTATCAGTACGAGTGCCCCAGTCATGATCTGATAGTTCAAAAAGATATTCGAAGTAGTATCAGCTGGTGTGTTGTTATTGGGGGTGTTTGTTTGTGCTGGCTTTGCGGTAGTCGGAGAAGGTGATGTTTTGGTAACCTCGAGATCTGCATTTCTGGTCGCGACTAGGCGCAGATTGCCGGCGCGGTTCACTGCCTCATCCTTGCCCTTGGCTGACAATGGTGCCTGATCGTAGAGGGTAATATTTGGAATTGCATGAAGCGTCTCGCGCGTATAACCTCCCTCGAAGCAGTCGCCCTTGGTTGCAATGAGAAGGAATAATATTGATTTGTTTGGGATGATATAGCCCTCTAATATGTGAGGTTGTTCGGCACTGCAGCCGGAATAAGTCGCTGAACCTTTCTTTATGCCATCCTGATATACGTCCATTTGGAAATCTGTCCTGCCAAAAAATCCTTTATCCTGATCTATTTTTTGTTCGCTCACGATTCTGATTGTGCCACTAATATTATTGTTTATAAGATGGATGCGGCGGAGCATGTTCGGGTATTGTGCGAGAACACTTTCCAGTCTGGCGTTATAGGCTTGCGGTGTTGCCCAGTCTGCGTCACTACAGGTGACCAGGCCAGTCTTTGTTCCCGTAATGTTATTCATAGAATAGAGCTCTTCCGGACAACCTTTGCCGCCGTAATTCTGCGATTGAAAAATAATATTTTGATTATCTGTCGGCGAATACTGGATGCTCTCTATGAGAGTCGGTCCACCGACGGTGGCGTGGGCTATTGAAGTGGTTAATAAAACTAGCGCAACGAAAACCGAACTTGTGAGTGTGATGTTTTTCATGAGAGTATTATATAAAGAAAAACCGCCCGGCGCTACTGGCTTCGGGCGGTGAAAAGTGTGTCGGAACTTAAGGATGGAGACTCGGTCCAGTATTGGTGTCGTCTGCCCACGGTAGGAGGCTGAGATAGTCTACATCGTCTGTATTTTGTAGTCCACCGGGTTCGAGGAAAACTGTATCTTCGATGGGTGGGGTATTCATCCCTCCTTCCACCTGGTGAGCAAAGATGAGTCGTGTGACCAACTCGTCACCCTTGCCGATCCTGACTCTGATACGGCAGGTCTGTTTGAATCCGCGAAGTGAATTTATTGCCATATTCTAATCCTTCTTTTATTTGATTGTTGTTTTGTTGTGTTTGTAGGGCACAAAAAACTACAGGTTCCTGTATTAGACTATACTATATATATGTAACTCAGTCAAATCTTGTTGCAGGTAAATTCCCTAGCGAAATGCAATCGTATCTGTTAATCGAACCCTCGGAACTTTTTTGATGATACCACGCTCGATCGCTCTCTCGTACGCACTTTGATACCCCAGCGATTTTCTGTACTTGCCATTGAGCAGATGAAGCTGTGCCTGAAAAATTTCATCGCTCACATTTCCGAGGTCAGTGCCCTTGGGAAGGAACCACCTTCGGATGAGACCAATACCACCTTCAACGTGAGGCTTCTGCCAAGGGGACCCCTTGTCGCAGAAGTATGTCGGTACGCCGGTCTCTTTGTGCCTCACATTCTCGAAGCCATTGTCGACGGTGCAGGTGTCGATTTTCATGCGATTGAAATGTTCTTTTGTTTTTTCTGTCACAACTGCTGTCGTCCGATCAGGAATGATTGAACCAGCAAAAAGTTTTGCCTCTGGTACTACCACGAGAAGACCCGATGCTCTGGAATTTGAACTTCGCGGCGAAACGAACAGATCACGTTCGGTATGGATCAATCCTTTCGTTTTGGGGCGTCTGTGAAGCGGTATACGGTCAGGAATGATGACCTTCTTGGAAAGGCCGCGGTGACGTTTTACCTTGCTTCGTCTAGTACAGAGATACCTAGAATACGGTTTCCCGTCCTCACTGTACAGCCATTTGTATATGGCATTTTTGCCGACACGAGGCGTTACTTTCAAGCGCTTCAGGCGTCCAGCGATCTCATCAGGCGAACGAGGATGCCTCAACTCTTTGATGATGTATTTCTTGAGTTCTGGGTGTGCCTCGATCTTCATTCCGGGACGTTTGCTTCGTGCACGCTTCTCTTCGGCATCATGTTGTGCCTTGACGGCATTGTACCGCCATGTGGTGCGTCCATACCGGTTGAGTTCTCGTGAAATGGTGCCAGGATCGACACCAAGCACGCCGGCAATATCTTTTTGGCGATGACCATGCATGTACAGAGCATGAATGCGGTCGCGGTCTTTTTCTGTTAAATGACGAAATTTGTTAGGTATTTTCATACAATCGCATATTACTGCAATTGCATTTCAAAGGGGAATTTTCAGCAGAGGTGAGACGTGATTGGCATCTCCTCATCAAGGATATACAGGAGATATGTTTGATATCAAAAGAAGCTATTGAAGGGGTGGTGTAGAGGGGTGCCAGCCCCCAGAAAGAGTAGGCGGCAGGTGGAACGAGTTCCCATTTAGGTTGTCTTACATAAAAGCATGTCGTTTATAAAGGCTCAAAAATTAAGTCCATCATTTCTGACAATCTTTGCACATTTTTATTAATTATTTCTTTGATAAACAATATTGGTTCCTTGAAATCATTCGATTTTTTGAGATTCAACGAAATCATCGCTCCATTTCTTAATCAGTTTATTGAGACTAAAAAATCATGCTAATTTCAATGCTATTGATATTTATCAAAAAATTGAAACTCTAGTTAAGGTTTAGGGATTATCCTCAATAATCTTTTTCAGACTCCAGAATTGACCACCTCCAATTGGTAGTAGATCGTTGATTAGTTTATAGGTGCCATCTCTAGTCGATTTGTTCTTATAGAGGATTGTCAGCATGTCTATGAGGTTCTTGTCGGCCCTGATATAGCCTCTGGCCGTCTTCAGTATGGAACCATCGATAAGATAGCTCCTGATTGATTTCAAGGTTTTCTCAGGGTCGATTTGTGCCAATGTTGGTAGTGAATCAATAAACCCGATCTCCCATTCCAAATCACCGCATGTCTTTGCTAGAGTCTTTTCAATATGGTCAGCCAACCAGTCTGCCTTAAAAATATCGTCCTTTGTTTGCATCCAGAATCCAAATTCCTGTAGCGCTTCTTTGTCGTTACAATTCTGTAGTGCCCAATCCCAGAATTCTTCTAACTTCTTTGCTTTTACTTCAGGGTGTTCCTGAAGCCATTTCTTAGGTTGATCTCTAGAAATTATTGATCTGCCGATGAATGAAATAAATGAAGCTGCCCTTTTAGAGTTTACTGTTGCCCAGAATGTTTTGAATAATTCGGAGTTCAGATCAAAATCATCAAAGTGCGCATATGCCAAAGCCATATGGGTCGCTAGCCCCTCATCGAGATTGGTGCGGTAAGTTCTTTTTGTATACGTATTTGGGTCAAGCGCTATTGCTCGAGAATATTGATGTTGTAACTGTTTGAATAATTCATCGTATAAGCTTGAGCTAATATATCCTTCCCAAGCAGCCATATATAAATCGATTTTATTAGGATCTCTAGTAAATATAATCGGTATGACTTTTTCCATCCATACTGGATCTCGATAGTAAAAGAATGCTATGTAATGCCCGAACATGAATGTGATAGCCCGAGTATTTTCGCTGGCAAGAATCTCCTCATATAGATCGCGTATGTCCTTTGATAATTTTGTTCGAGATTCCTTTGGGTAATTTTGACTGTCCTGTTGAACAAAATGTATGAAGGTCTCAAATGCCCGACCTCGTGTACTGTTTATTGCACACGTTAGTGGGTCGCTTACCTGGTACTCATTCTCTCCAGGTGCCATCGTCTTCATTTTTGCTGTGTCGATTTGCTCATCTGCTGGTTTAGGGTCAGATGATTTAAGTAGAAAGCTAATGATACTTAGCAGTTCAGTTCTAAAGCTGAACAAATTAGATGTACTTTTGCTATCATTTCTAAGTATTTCGGTCATTACATCCGACAAGCTGGAACATACTCCATTCCATCCAGAAAGCCATGCATCAAATTGATCTCTATCACGACTGTTAATATCAAAAGGAGTTAATATGCCAGAATCTGCAATCCTTTTTCCAAGTCTGATCAGCGGACTCACGTCAGTATTCTTAATTGCATTCGAGTTTGCTCTGATAGCTTCTTGAACACCACGCAAAAATGAATATGTGTAATGGGAGTCCAGACAATCTCGATCAAAGAAAAGTTCTGATTTCTCGATGAATTCAGGTAACCTTTCCTTTATATTAGCGATCAGCTGTGTAGCAACGCCCTCGGCATTGATAGGCTTCAGAAAATCTTTTTTCATATCCAGTTTTTGAAGTGATTCCGGAGTCCATTTTGTCTTAAGTGTTTCAATAATTATTGAAATTGATCCTTTCCAGATTTCTTCAGAATCAGATGGGGCTTGCGGAATCACGTAGCCTGAATGTGATTCACCAATTATTGAGCGGGGAGAGTAGTCTTTTTTTAGTGGATGTTTAAATAACACCTCGGCTCGCTTCTTGTCATTGTCTGACAAAAAGTCGAAAATACTTGAGAGAATACCGTAACCGTACGCCCCACTTTTTTTGATATTTTCAAATAAGGTTAGTGTCTGCTGGATATATAACTCTTTATCGCTCTTGTCTAAGACAAAAAAACCTTTCTTTAGTGCTTGTTCATATTCGGCGCCGCCTGTCACAGGCCACAGATTATTTTCAGATTCGACACCTCGGAAGAAAGCGGATCTAAGTTCAGATTTAAATTCTTCAGGGTGAAGTGACCAGATATACAACCTAAGACGCCATAGACTTCGTGAATCTGGAAGTGGTCCAATGTATTTTTCGTAGATACGTCTAATTTCTTTCAGATCTTTGCTTGAGCCAATAAGTCTATTAGCAAATTCTCTGGTCGTAATTGCTAAATCCCTCACATCATCTCTTGAAGAATAGTGTTTGTCTGGGGCTGTTGAGGAAAAGAAATTGAAATCAAATAACGGAAAGGACTCTCCGATTGCAAATACGTCATCCTCTTTTTCTCCGAGCGCAATTGCGCTGCCAAGAGTGTGGGTCAAAACATCAAATGCCGATTCGTAACTTGAAGGATTGATTCTCGGTAATTGCTCAAAGACTTCTGAGAAATGCAGGTCATTCAAGTAGAAAGGATTATCAACAGATCCGAATGCATTTCTCTTGATGTCGTCCGGTGTCCTTATTGAAAGAACAGCTTCGGCTAGAGTTACAATACTTTTACTATCGTTAGCTTTGGATAACTTATCAAATATTTGTTTGTACTCAAAACTCCAGTGATTGAAATTACCTATAGCTGGCACCCATTTCTCTTGATTGATTTTGGGAATTATGCGGGCAAGTTGTCTGGCAGACATTTTGGTACAAATCCACAGGAATCGATCGATTGTTTCGAGATTCAGATTTTTGATCGCATCAAAGGATAAAATAATGTCTGCAACTTTCTTTGGATTTGTTTCGACGACCCTAGATAAATAATCTAGTTCAGGAGTCTTGTATGCATATTTTCTAGTATCATCGGATTTTTGCTTAATGATTTCGAGAAAACCATTATTTTCAATCCACTCTACCGATTCAACGGAAACTATTGCATAAAAATATTTTCTTGCATCGGCATTTGATGCAAGCAGGAATGCAAGATACCTTTTATCCCCCTTGCCATTTTTTAACTGCTGACAGAATAGGTCAATTTTTTTGTGAATGGTAAGTTGTGCAGATATAGTTGATAGAATTGTGTTCAGAAAATCCTTTGTTAGATTTATGAAAACATCACCAGTTATATCCTGATCATTCTGGGTAATTACCCCCATTTTTCTAAGTATTTTTAAAGATTCTTTAGGATCTCCTTTGTGCCTTGAATGATGATGCGAAATTTCTGCAAGGATATGTGTTGTTTCTGTTATGCGGTAGGCAAGGAAGGTTGATTCAGATTCCTCAAGGTATATCCGTATAACGTCTTGGACTTTAGTTGATCTTGTGAGAGGTCTACTACGCTGAATAAGTCGTAATAAGGGCAGTAGGAAAACCAGAATACTGTTTCGAATTTTTCTGGATCTTTTTTGTGGAGTTCCTGAAAATAAGTAGCCGATCTCTCGAAGCGAATGTGCTGATTGTGCTATCCAATCTGGGTTATGACGTAAGGTTTGATTGCAAAGAAATGTTGCACCATCGAGGAAACTGGATGGTTTTATTTTATATAGCTTTAGAACCGCATTTAGTCCGTCAATATAACCACTGATGCGTTCTTGGCCTGGTACGAGTTTTAAGGGAACCACCTCATTGATAGGTAGTCCTTCTTTGGGTTTGGAGTCCATGTTAATGAGCGTAATATCCGTAGAAAAAGAAATTGCGCTTAGTCTTAATAATCGCTCATTTATCCCAATTATTCAATGGTTACCACCTTTTCAGTAACCTTAATTCTTGATTTGAAGCAGTTCATTAATTTTCGTTTTTCTCATTTATGCTTTCGTGTAGGATATACTCAACATGGGTCTTCAGATCAATTTATCCATGCGATGCCGATTTGTCCTTTACACTAAGCACCTCACAATTGAGTTTGTTATTCTGAGTTTATTATCCAAGTTTTTGTTACCACTGATCATCTCCTGATGTTAAGTCTTGAATTGGTGAGTACATTCCATGACAAGAATTTGACTCGCCTCTCCACCATAAAAAGCACCAAAGCAGCAAGACAAAAATAATCAAAGTGACTGTTGGATGTCCTTGCATTCTATCTACGATATCTTTTTTCCATTTGATTAATTGCTTTTAAATATACTGGCTAATAATTTGTTAACTCTCTGAAAGAAACTCATCTTGTTGATTTTAGGATTAGCAATTACAGTGGTACTCGCCATGGCTGGAGTAGTAGTACTTATAGCCTCAACCTTAAGCTCTGGTGTGTTTTTTGGTGTTTCCATTGGCTGTATCGCTTCCTTTTTTACTGTGGTCGGCTTAATGCTTGCTTTCGGCTTGGTCGGAAATACACATTGTCCATTAACTTTTGTGCCTCTAACACCATTATCTTCGCACCACTCGCATTTGAGAGTTAAAGGATTTAACCAACTACCTGGTCCTGATTTTTGTGAGCAATATGTGTCACCTTGAACACAAATGCCGCTTGCTCCTAGGACATATCCAATGTTACAGCTACATGATTGATTTTTTGGATTATAGAAACTATCTGAGCCGATTCGTTCAGAGCAATATTGCGCTTCTGGTGCACATTGGCCGCTTTTGCCAAATGCGAATCCATCTTTACATGAACATTTATCTGGTTGTGTACCCGAAATTGAATTATCCCCAAATTGTTGTTTACAAAGATTATCTTGTGACGGGGTGGGAGTAGAGATAACTGGCTTTGGGGTATGACAATTTTTTATGGCTGGGTCGTAATAACTTTCATTGCCGTAACTGGATTTACAAAGCTCGTTAAATTTAAGAAAAAGATTAATATCTGGGTATCCTGGCAATAGAGTATCGGCCGATGTGGGTGCATATGATTGGCTATTTGAAACGCCTGATTGATGCGCATTTATTTCGGCACGACATTGATTTAAAGCACCTTGACTTGAGGCACTAGAACCAAGATAACCACCCATTGCGTTTAGCTTCACCTGTAAGGCTTTATAATCGTTTTCCGTAACACATCCAGAAGAAGCTCTGCACTCATTTACACTAGAATATGTCACTGAACTATCTCTCCAACCATCGCTACATATTACACTTCCGTCAGAATCTGCACCCGCACTACACATTACACCGCCATGTGAAGAACATGCGCCACTAGAGGCAAGGGCAGATTTCCAATTCTTCATACCGAGAAAACCGAATACAAAGATGATTATTATGGCGAATGTTGTAAATCGTTTTAGATCCATGGTTAGTTTTTAAAATATTTTATGGCAGTTATCTTTTGCTTCAGAGTATATCTGAAACGATTCAAGCGGGTTTGCTCCCAACTTCTCCATATTATTTTTTGTAATCTCTGCTTTTCTAACGCAGTCCTTTAAAGCACTATCTTTTTGGATCGGCCTAACGACAAGATAATAAGCAAGTGATAATGCGATGAGTACGCAGGATATTGGTATTAGTATTTTCATAGAAGTTATAAATTTAGGAACGCAAAAAGCCCACCACGTGGGTGAGGACCGAAGCCCTCCATACCAGTTTCCTGATATGGCCGGTAAAGACAGTCCCACATGATGGGTTCTCTGATCTTTACCGGACTTTATGCCATGCCCGAGCGTATGCTACGAGTTTAGGCTTTCATATTCAGTTGTCTTGATATTATGCAACAAAGAGGTAATATTTACAATCATGGCGTCCATTAGTTTTGATTACATCTGTAATGAAGGCTTAAGATTGCACAGATGCTTAAATATCCGCAGTTCTTCGGAAGAAATATCCGAGGCTTTTACGGATTATCTTAAATGGGAAAAAAATGTAAAAAAATATGTCGCATCATATGCAGATATTTATGATCAGATTTTTATAATTTGCGATGAAAAATACAAAATCTTAGATGATGTGGTTATCTATGGTTCCTTATTTTCATCACTCATGGGTAGAGACATTGATCGTGTAAGCTCGCTTGTAGGAAAAGCGAGTCAATCCGCTATTGAAATTACGGAGCTACTTATCAAAAACAGGTCAATACTATCACGAGCAACAATGAAGCTTTTTATTAAACCTGATGGGGAGTTATTTTCGGGTGCAAATAATGATAAAAAATATATTCTGAAAAACGGCAAATTGCCCTATCGCTTATTGAAAGCATTAAAAAATGAATATACGCCTACCAATCATCTTGAGGACACGTTGTGTACCAACAGGAAACTACTGCAAAAAGCTATAAAATCACTAAACACAAGGTCACAAAGAAATCTGAAGCTACCTAGATTATTAATTGTAGCAAAACAAGGGCATGGTTATAGAATCGATCCATTTTATAGAATCCAAATAAAAAAGTAGACCCCCTCTTACGCCACCTGTTTATAAGTCGATTTTTCCGCTGGAAATTGGCTGTAAATTTGTAGTCTTGAAAATCAAATATGGGGCATACGCCACATTGCTTGAATGTTACCGTTGAAATTGAGAGGTGTGGCGTCCAAGACACATCGAGGGGTTGGTGTTGGACGCCCCAACTTCTCGATGTGTCTTTTATGCCTATTTCTATTTCAGACGTTAAGGTCCTCTCTGGGGACAAAACATTATCCGATATAGATGCGGAGAAGGTGGTCGATACCTGCCGAAAATTGGCGGAACTTCTTTTTGACAAATGGCTAGAGGATAAAAAATCAAAACGCAAACTATTAACTAACTAATGCAATATCATGAACACAATAAACTGTAAAAAACATTTACCTTATATTTTTCAGAAGACGAGTAAAGATCAAGAGAATCAGGTTGTAACTAGACAATGGGATATCGTAGCGGTTTGTGCAACGTGCGGGACTATATTGGCTGGTGATGAATTAAAACAGTCACTTGGTAATAAATATGCGCCAGAGGTCGCTGATCTTGTCTATAAGGCGTATACAAACAAATTGGAGTTTTATTCAATGGTCACAACACTGTCTAAAATGGGAATCAATGTGACAGCCCTTCTCAGAGATGAACGAGATTAGAAACATATGGATTACGATTCAGATAATGTAAAACTTCGTGCAGCTCTTCGGTATCAATCCGTGGGGATGAGTATCATCCCCACGGGTGCAGATAAAAGGCCACTAATTCAGTGGGGGCCATATCAGAAAATACATGCTACAGTTGAGGAAATAAAAGCGTGGTGGAAACAATGGCCACAGGCTAATCCCGCTCTGGTTACAGGGAAAGTATCTGGTATAGTCGCTCTTGATCTTGATGCAAAATATGGCAGGACTGCAAAAGAATTTAGTATACCCGCTACAGCTTCTGCAAAATCTGGAAATGGGGGAGAACACTTCTTCTTCAATTATCCTAACAAGCCAGTGTTATCAAAGAGTGCTATATCTGGCCAAGGTGTAGATATGCGTGGAGATGGAGGTTACATATTACTGGCACCGTCTGTTAATAGTGGTGGCGGTCAATATGAGTGGCTAGTCGAGCCAGAAATGGGTATTGCCGAAATGCCACAATGGCTACAAACTCTAGCTTGTGATGATGGGAAAAAATGGCAGTTTGGCGCAAGTGGTGTGCTTGAGGGGTCCAGGAATGACTCAGCGGCCTCTATGTCAGGGTTATTGGTAAAAAGCATCTCACGTGATAAATGGGAATCAGCCTGCTGGCCCCTTATAAGAGCGTGGAACGCACAGAACAAGCCACCGCTTCCAGATACGGAGCTTCGCACTACATTTGAAAGTGTTATAGGTTTGGAGTCAAAAAACTCTGTTAAAGACGTAGTAAGTCTTGGTAAGGCTGTACGACTTCAAGAATTGCTCGATACTCAGTTTTCGGCAGCTATGTGGACCGTCGAGCCGTTTTTTGAAACAGGAACGATAAATATGATCAGCGCACCGCCAAATCAATATAAGTCATGGCTAGTATTGATGATTGCTATCTCGGTTGCGGTTGGATCAAAGTTCCTTGATAGATTCAATACAAATAAACAAGCTGTATTAATCATCAATGAGGAGGATACTGCTAGGATGATTCAGGAGAGGTTGCAGATACTTCTAAACGGCGAAAAGAATTTACCTATAAGTTTCTTTATCGGCAAGGAAATAAAGATCGAGCAAAAATTTGTCGATGAGCTTATTGATCGTGCAAGGAGTGAAAAGATTGGTCTGATCATTTTCGATTCGCTTAGAAGCGTCCACAATGCGGATGAAAATAGTTCAAAGGAGATGCAGGACGTGATGAATCAGTTGAAACGCATCACGGCAGCAGGTATAACTGTATTATTTACTCATCACAATCGAAAGAAATCTAGGATTGGAAACAACAAGGATGATCTGGGTGAAGAATCCCGTGGAAGTTCGGGCATTAACGCAGCTCTTCATGGACACCTTTCATGTGAGAGTTGTGAAAGGGATGGTAAAAAATATCTTGTGATAAATCAACGAAAACTAAAGGCTGCTGAGAAAATAAAGCCGTTCGAGCTAGTGATAGATTCAAGCGACAAGAAGTTAAAATTCTTATATGGCGGTGAACATGATTCAAAGGAGGTCTTAAATGCTCGGACAAAGGCAAAGATACAGGAAATTCTTGATAAAAGTGTCCAATGGTTGAATTTGAAGGATTTACTTGCTCAAGAAATAGGTGGTCGAACAACTTTGGTAAACTGCTTGAAACAGCTTGAACATGATGGTTTGATTCAAGCTGTAACAAGGAAAGATGCGGTGAAAAAGTCACTTCCTATCAGTTCAACTGATGGAAAACATAATGAAAAATTCTATTTTCGCGCAGCTGATGAGCAGGATAATCTTGTCGATAATTTTGAGGACTTTTAGCACTTGTGCTTATCACACCTATAGTGTGTGTGATAAGCAACAAACAACAACCTTGCTTGTCACCTATCACCTTGGTAGTCAAAAAAGCACATAATCCATGATGCAACAAAACATAAAGCAAAATATTGATATCGTAAGTGAGGATAATATCGTTCCAGATGACTTGAACGATAGTCTAATGCCCCAGCGATTAGCAAAACAGGTGCTTATTAAGGGTGAAAATAAACGTGATTTCTTCGATCTTGTTCATCATATTCGTGTCGAGATGCGTGCACAGACAAGAATTGAAGAAGAATTTATAAAAAAATATATTTTTTCAGCATGGAAATTAAGACGCCTTCGAGAGGTTGAGAAGAATATTCTGGAGAAGCAAAACATTATCACAGAGGAAGAAAGGTACGAATCAGATGGGAATCGTCCACGGCAGCGGATCAGGAATATCAAGAAAATACGGATTGATACGGAGGTTGAATTGCTTAATGATCAGCAAGAGAGATTGGAAAAACAAATGGTAAAAGCATTAAGGCAGCTTAGAGAAGAACAAAGTAGGCGTGTGGATAGCCAAAATAAAAATGTATGATATATTAATCATGTTGACCCGCACGCATTCAAAGCCCGAAGTTTTTTATTGCCTCGTTGTCATAAAGGGGCGGCTTGCCAATGAGGCTACTCTTCGGAGCAAGTGTGTTGGGTCAACCAGGCCGTCCCTTTATGCACAAAAAATATGAAAAAAGGAATTATATATTGTCGTGTCTCGTCACATGAGCAGGTCCAAGGTACTAGCTTGGATAATCAGGAAAGAGCCTGTCTGGAATTCGCCAAAAGACAGGATATAGAAATTAAGAAAGTCTTTGTGGAAAGAGGTGAATCAGCTACAGCGGCTAATAGGACAGAGTTTTTGAATGCGCTCGATTACTGCAAGGAACACAAGGGTGATGTAAACGCTTTCATAGTCTGGAAGGTTGATAGGTTTGCAAGAAATACAACGGATCATTTCGCTGTTCGTGCGAAACTTACGCAGTACGGGGTCAATCTTATGTCGGTCACTGAGCCGATTACGCAAGATCACATGGGAAAGTTGATGGAGACGTTTTTGGCAGGCTATGCGGAATTTGAGAATGAGGTTCGTAAGCAGAGATGTACGGGTGGTATGCAAGCGAGATTGCGCGAAGGGATATGGTGTTGGTGGCCGCCAATTGGATATGTAAATTCAAAAAATAGGCTAGATAGAAGGAAGCTACAGCCTGATGAGCCTGATCCTGAGCGATTCTTTTTGATTCAAAAAGGGCTTAGATTATACAAGGAGGGCAATCATACTATTTGTGAATTGTCCGATATAAGCAGTAAATGGGGCTTGCGTACTCGAACAGGCCAGCCTATGCGTAAGCAGTTATGGGAAACCATTTTGACCGATAAATTTTATGCAGGTATTCTCGTGAATCCATGGACCAAAGAAGAATATACAGGAAAACATAAGCCTATGATTAGTCTGGATGAGTTTGATCAGATTCAGATGGTAAAAAGAGGTTTATCAAACAATGCCACAACAAAACGTCATTCCACTAACCCTGATTTTCCCTTGAGGCGATCTGTTCGGTGTACTTGCGGTGATTTCCTTACAGCCAGTTGGCGTACTGGGCGTAGTAAAAAATATCCGTATTATCACTGTAACAATAAAGGATGTCCAAATTATACTCACGCCATCACTAAAGGTGATATTGAAAAGGAGTTTGTGGATTATTTGAACAGGATTAATCCTGATGAGAGATTTCTTAAAATATTTGAAGAGTGCGTTATAGAGGTGTGGAAAAATCGATATTCTTCCATAGAGCAGGAAAGTGATTACTATAAAAAAGAACTTGCCAGACTGGAAAGTAGGCGCAAGGAACTTATGGAAATGCGTATCAATCAGGAAATATCAAAAGAAGATTTTCAGGATATGAAAGACAAGATCGACAATCAGATCACTGGAATCAAGATTTCTCATAACGAAACTGAGACTGATAAATTTGATCTGGAATCAAGTATTGCTTATGCAACGCAGTTTATCTCGAATTTATCGAAACAATGGCTGGACATGGGCATTAAACAGCAGCAACGATTGCAAAAAGTGGTGTTTCCCCAAGGTCTCGTATATGACAAAACCACCAAAATGTTTGGCACCGCTATTCTATCGCCTGTATTCAGACTATCTGGGGACTTTGTTGCTTCAAAGTCCGAACTTGTTGCGGGGGCCGGAATCGAACCGGCAATCTCCAGGTTATGAGCCTGACGAGCTACCGTTACTCTACCCCGCGGTATGGCGTAATATTGCCATATTGGGAGCCGTATTGCAATAGTGAATTGCACAAGTGCGAGATTTCCGCTATTGTATCCTTACTCTTTTACATGCCGGCGTAGCTCAGGTAGTTAGAGCATATCACTCATAAAGATAAGGTCGAAGGTGCAAGTCCTTCCGCCGGCACCAAAGTTTGGCTTTCTTGTGTTTTCATCCTTTTTTGCTAGACTGTTCCTATTGCGGCCATAGCTCAACTGGTTAGAGCACTCGCCTGTCACGCGAGAGGTTGGCGGTTCGAGCCCGCTTGGCCGCGCAGAATTGTAAATCATCAATTGAAAATATTCGTTAAATAGTCTATTGTTACCTAGTTACCTAGTTTTTTGATTTGAAATAATGCCGATGTAGCTCAGCTGGTAGAGCACGCCATTGGTGGGTCGTAAGAATCCTGCCCACATATGCGGTAACGCGTAAGTGAATCCCGAATAACGGTTAAAGTCCCGAGCTCACTGGAGAAGGATAAGACCGTGGCGCAAAGATATTGCGCCCGAACGACTGACAAGGGTCTCCATGAATAATGGAGAAAGATACAGTCTAGTCCTCCCGAAAGGTGAGGTGTAAACGAATGGCGAGGTCTCCGGTTCAATCCCGGACATCGGCTCCGATACAATTTTTTGATATACTTTGCGCATGCCAATGCCAAGGAAAGAAAGAAAAATGTGTCTTGTTTGCGGAAATGAACCCGCACGAGCTTATTATACGTACTGTAGTAATGCATGTCAGTTTGAGTTTCAATATCGGGAGTATATTGAAAAGTGGAAGGGAGGTGGAGTAAATGGTTTGCAGAGTATAGGCATTGTTTCCGCATATGTTAAAAAGTATTTGCGCAGAAAATATGACAACAAGTGTTGTCTTTGCGGATGGGCAAGAATCAACCCAAAAACAAATGAAGTTCCATTAGTTGCTGATCATATTGATGGTAACTGGAGAAATAATATTGAAAGCAACCTTAGGTTAGTTTGTCATAATTGTGATGCATTGAGTCCGACTTTTGCTGGCTTGAATAGGGGTAACGGAAGAAAGAATCGCATATTGAGCAATAGGGTAAAAGAAGGACGTATGATAGCATCTGAAAACGCCAAAGTAGTTCAGTGGTAGAACATTACTTTCGTAAAGTAGAGATGCGGGTTCGATTCCCGCCTTTGGCTCAATGAATATAAGATAACTGACAATAATCATATTTATGGCAACAAAAGAAGAAATCCAATCCCAGATCTCCGAACTCGAAGCGTCCATGTCTGCGGCGGATTTTTGGTCTGACAAAGGCAAGGCCCAGTCAGTCATAAATGAAATAAAAAAGCTCAAGAGTGACCTCGAGGGCGTAGGCAAGTATGATCGTGGCGATGCTATCCTCTCTATCCTCTCGGGTGCGGGTGGCGATGATGCCGAGGACTTTTCGGCACTGCTCATCCGCATGTACCGGAAGTACGCAGAAGGAAGAGGTTGGAGCTGGACACTCATTCATTCAAATGAAAATGATCATGGTGGATATAGGAATATTACCGTGGAAATTTCCGGGAAAAATGGCGGACCGGACGACAGGGGAGCATACGGCACACTCAAGAATGAATCCGGTGTTCACCGCCTGGTGCGCATATCACCCTTCAATTCCAATGATAAACGTCATACTTCTTTCTCCTTGGTGGAAATCTTGCCAAAACTTGAAAAATCCAGTGCTGGCGATATTGCCATAGCCGATGCGGATATAGAGGTCTCTATTGCCAAGTCCGGCGGTCCCGGAGGCCAAAATGTGAACAAGCGCGAAACTGCAGTGCGTCTCCTCCACAAGGCTACTGGTATATCTATCCATGTAACATCGGAGCGTTCCCAGGCTCAGAACAGGGAAAAGGCTATGGATATCTTGCGTGCAAAACTCTGGAAGCGCATGGAAGAAGAACGTTTGGCAAAAGATCGAGGTATGCAGTTGTCGTCAACTACATCCATAGAATGGGGCAATCAGATCCGCTCTTATGTTCTCCATCCTTACAAAATGGTGAAGGATCACCGTACGGATTATGAAACCAGTCAGGTTGATAAGGTTTTGGAAGGTGATATTGAGGATTTTATAGTTGCTGAGAAAGATCTCGAGTAAAATCGCACACCACACAAGTTTTCTTCAGATTTGTGAGCCTTGGCGTTCACCCCTGTGTGCCACGCGTTTTTCAAATCTGATGAAAACTTGTGTGGTGTGCGATTTTACTCGAGTTTTTTCCCTGTGCTTCTCTTGTGTTATACTCAAAAGATGATTTATTACGATAAAGTCAGCAAATCTTACCCCGACAAGTCCGTCGCTCTCGATAACGTCAGCTTTGGCGTAGAGCCCAAGGAATTTGTTACTATTGTTGGTCATTCTGGTGCAGGTAAAACTACCCTTATGAAGCTCCTAATCCGCGAGGAATATCCGACCGACGGTTCGGTTTTTTTTGAATCTACTGATATTCATAAACTCAGCAAGAAACAGATGAGCAAGCTACGTCGTCGTATTGGCACGGTATTCCAGGATTATCGTCTCATCCCAAACAAGACTGTTTATGAAAATATAGCCTTTGCTATGGAAGTGGCAGGTAGGAAAGATAGCGAAGTGGCCGCAGACGTACCGCATGTACTCGAGCTTGTGGATATCGCTCACAAGATCTGGAATTTCCCCGGTGAACTTTCCGGTGGGGAGAGGCAGAGAGTCGCTATAGCACGCGCCATAGTGAACCAGCCGGACATAGTCATCGCAGATGAGCCAACCGGCAATCTCGACCCCGTGAATACTTTTGAGATCATCAAGATATTGAAGAAGATAAATGAGCTAGGTACGACCATACTCCTCACCACGCACAACAAGGGTGTCGTAGATACACTGAAAGGACGCGTCATCACTATGGAAAAGGGTAAGATTGTGAGAGATGATAAGAATGGTAAGTATGTGTTGTAAAAAACCCCACATCACACAGCTTTTTATCAAATTTATGTAGCCTTGGCGTTCACCCTTGTATGCCACGCGTTTTTCAAATCTGATGAAAAGCTGTGTGATGTGGGGTTTTTTACAAAATCACCACTGTGTTATACTAAAAAAATGATATTCACCAACATTAGGAGAATAACCAGGACCGGCTTTGTAAACTTCTGGAGAAACGGTTTTTTGTCATTTGCCGCTATCGTAGTCATCACACTTTCGCTGTGCTCTTTTGGCGCACTCATATTTTCTAGTGCATTTGGCAGGTCTCTCCTCGCCGATGTCAAAGACAAAGTAGATATCAATGTCTATTTTGCACTGTCTGCTCCGGAAGCTGACATCCTTTCCATACAAGAAGATATAGATAACTTGCCTGAGGTTACTTCTACCACATATGTCTCTCGAGATGAGGCTTTGGAATCCTTCAAGCAAAAATGGCAGAATAACAACCTCATCATGCAAGGTTTGGAAGAGATAGGTACAAATCCTTTTCCAGCATCACTCAATATAAAAGCTCGTGAACCGGGACAGTATAGCGGCATAGCGGACTATATATCCAGTAAAAATCCCACTGACGCTAGCGGTAGTCCCATAATCACAAAGGTAAACTATCAGGAAAATAAGCTCATCATCGACAGATTGAGCAAGATAATTCCCACAGTAGAGACTGCCGGTTTTGCGGCGGCAGGATTGTTCGTTTTGGTTGCTATCATTGTAGTCTGGAATACTATTCGTCTCATCATATACACAGCCCGCGATGAGATCTCAGTCATGAAGCTTGTGGGCGCGAGCAATACTTATGTTAGAGGACCTTTCGTGGTCTCGGGTATCATGTATGGTATTATTTCCGGCTTTATCACTCTCGGATTTATGTGGCTCTTTGCTTACTGGAGCGACTCGGTAATATTGAGATTGGTTGGGGTGGATGTGGCAGCAAATTTCGAACTAGTGGTAAATGTGCTTTCATCGTACTTTTTTAGGAATTTTAGTCAGATATTCATTATCATCATGGGAGCGGGTGTGATCTTGGGCGGCTTACCGAGCTACATAGCCGCGAAGAGGTATCTAAGAGTGTAAGAATTTTAGAAAGGGAACGTCTTATTTTTTATCAGATTTGTGAGCCTTGGCGTTCACCCTAGTATGCCACGCGTTTTTCAAATCTGATAAAAAATAAGACGTTCCCTTTCTAAAATTCTTACACAAAAAACACCAGGTGTTGAACCTGGTGCTTGCATTTATTATCTCCTGAAAGGTGCTAAGTGCGTTCGTATAGGTCGCGGAGCAAAAAGTGAAAGTATGGCGTATCTTGCTCGAAGGGTACCGGTTTCCAAGATCTGTGGATCGTCTGACCATTTGGCAGGATCTTTTTGTAGCCGTATGCCTTGTAGGGCTTACTGTCCATCTCGGCAACGATGTGCGTTTGTATCCTAGCTCCACTCAAATGAGGGAAATGACGACAACTGGGATCGAATATCATTTTCTCTCCGATTTGTCGTAGATGGAAATGGCTCGGGTCGATGTTGAATTCGTCTTTGAGACAGCGCTCCGCTGCAGATTGTGGAGTCTCATTGGCGAGCTTGTCAGTGAGTAGACTAAAGCCCGGATGAGCGACACGGGAGTGCCCGTTGTTCTTTGGTTCTTTCATCTCCTCCAAGTACTGGAGGAAGCTCGGTGTCGGTTTGTAGTAGACACTTATGGCAACGTTTGTCACACAGCGGACGACCATGTGTTTGAATATTATGGGTTTTGATGTGCCTTGCTGGATCTCCTCGAACAGATCCTTGAGACTCTTTGTACCGCCATGACCCCAGCCGTCGGTGCGGACGTTATACTTTACGAGTAGAGCTGTGAGCTCCTCTATAGTCGATATCGGTTGTTTCTTCATTGGTGTCCTTTCTGTTCTTTCTCGACATTGACATATTTTTTGGTTGTCTGCAACTTGGAAAAACTTTTTCTTTCCTTTAGAATAGTGCCATGGCGCATCATCACAAATACATTTTCGTAATAGGCGGAGTCATGTCGGGAGTGGGAAAGGGTATTGCGACTTCGTCTATCGGCACTCTCCTCGCCACAAAAGGCTACAAAGTAAACCTAGTAAAAGTAGATCCATATCTGAACGTCGACGCAGGCACCATGAACCCCACGGAACATGGTGAAGTTTTTGTGTTGAATTCTGGACTAGAGACCGATCAGGATATGGGGAACTATGAGCGTTTCCTGGGTCGCGACCTTACCGGTGACGACTATATCACTAGCGGTATGGTTTACAAGCATGTCATAGAAAAGGAGCGTGCACTACAGTTCGGCGGTAAGTGTGTAGAAGCTATACCCCATATCCGTGATGAGATAGTTCACAGATTTGAGCATAGTGCAAAAGTAAATAAGTCTGACATCTCTATAATAGAGGTGGGTGGTACTATAGGTGACTATCAGAACGTGATGTTTATCGAGGCCGCACGCGTGCTCAAAATGCGCCACCCAAATGACGTACTCTTCATCATGGTGAGCTACTTGCCTACACCTGGAAACTTGGGAGAGATGAAGTCGCGACCGACTCAGAATGCCGCACGCCAGCTCGCATCCTATGGTATCAATGCAGACTTTATCATCGCTCGTGCCGAGACCCCTCTCGACCACAAGAGGAAAGAAAAAATAGCAGTATCGTGTAATATTCCCACAGAACGGGTGATATCTGCGCCTGATATAGAGAGTATATATGATGTACCTGTAAATTTCGAAAATGATCGTCTAGGTGCACTGTTGCTCCGAGCTCTAGGACTAGAAACTGTACAGCCCAAATCCAGGCCCCTCATAGATATCAAAGAATGGAAGAAAATGGCGAAGGGGATCAAGAATCATAATGAGAAGAGGGTAAATATTGCCATCGTGGGTAAGTATTTCAATACTGGAGATTTTATTCTCTCCGATGCATATATTTCTGTTTTGGAAGCTATCAAGTTTTCGGCATATGCGGCGGGGGTGAAGGCGGTGATACATACCGTCAATTCGCGCGACTTCGAGGGAGAAGGCGCAGGACATAATTATGAAAGTATCGATAAGTATGATGGCATAATAGTTCCGGGTGGATTTGGCGAGTCGGGCATAGAAGGCAAGCTCAATGTCATCCGATACGCACGCGAAAATAAAATCCCATATTTCGGTCTTTGTTATGGCATGCAACTCATGACTATAGAATATGCGAGAAATGTTCTCGGTATGAAGGGCGCAAATACCGCCGAGATCGACCCAGAGTCACCGCACTTGGTCATAGATATTATGCCGGATCAGAAAAAGAAACTGAGCGAAGGAAAATATGGCGCTTCCATGAGGTTGGGTGCATATGTTTCCGAGCTCATAAAGGGAACCATAGCTAGTGCCGCATATGTCTCGAAGACAGGTACGATAACAGAGCGTCATCGACATCGATATGAGGTCAATCCGAAATATGTCGAAAGATTGGAAAAGGGCGGTTTGGTCTTCTCTGCAAAGTCTCCCGACGGCACTCTCATGGAGATAGCAGAACTACCGCGCGACATGCATCCATTTTTCCTGGGTACTCAGTTCCATCCGGAATTTTTAGCACGACCACTCAAACCGCATCCTTTGTTTACAGAGTTTGTGAAGTCTGCAAGGGAGAGATGGGAAGGTAGGGCAAAAGAGGAAGTTAGGAGTTCAGTTGTGGGGATGCTGACGGGCAAGGAAATAGTTGACCTAAAGTAAGATTTACTTATTTACGAACCCCAGTCAATGGAAATGTCTTCAACACCTTCCAAGCTTTATCTTCCCTGTACTCCTTCACAAAGATCGTAAGATTGTCGAACATAATGTCGAAGGTAGGTGCCGGCATGGAGGCCAAATATTCCCATATTTTCGTATACTGGTCCGGTCGGAGGAAACGAGCGATGGACATGTGGATATGCGATGTCTGTTCCTGTGGTGTGAGAGGGATGCCCAGGCCTTGGAGCTTGTGGAGGACGGTGCGGATGTATTCCTGCAGTTCCTTTGGTACGGTCGGAGCATCCAGAAATATGGTGCGAGTGGTAAAGTGGTTCCAGCCGGAGAGAGCCAGAGGAATAGGTGGAGCTTCGGCGAGGAGAGATATGGCATCGTCCACGGCGTCTATGTTTGGTCTTTCAAAGGATGATTTTACTGTGATACGTGGGGGAGTGATGATAGAGATGTTCTCGACACCAAAATGGTTCGCCAAGTCTTCACAAGTGGCTTTGTAGTATTCTGCCGCTTCGCCTCGAATGAGATTGCCGATGAAGTAACGCATGTTGTTATGTCACATATCATAGCAGTAAATGGAAGAAATGTGACTATATGTATTGTCTTATAACAATTTTTGGGGTATTCTGCAAGGTATTGCGGGATCATCTAATGGTAGGATGCAGCTCTCTGAAAGCTGTCATCTTGGTTCGAATCCAAGTCCCGCAGCTATTTGACAGATTAGACATAATGGTGTATTAAGGTGATAGATAGCAAACCCTAAAATGGAGGTTAAAATGTCATTTTTTGGAGTACTTTTCAATAAACAAAGTTGGCGCCAAAGGCAAGAGGACAATCAACGAATCACGGTAAAGAAAGAGTGGGTCCAAGCAGCAAATAGTATTGCTGAACGGACTAAACATTTTCACGCCAGACAGCTTTGCCAATTTCTGAACGGCTCAGCTGCCGCTGCTCCACATGCAAATGGTTGTCGTGTGCTGGAAAGAAAAGAATCCACTGGGGTTTTCATAATCCCGGTTATGTCAGACTCTGACAACCGCTGTTCAAATTGGGATCGTCTAATCAGTTCCGATAAATCCGTTGCGTACTACCTCGAAGATTTGCATAGCATTGTGGTAAGGGAGCATGCTCCTTGCACGCCAATATGGCGAGGGCTCATCTTACTTCACGAAGCAAGCCATGCTTTTCAGAAAATGACCCAACCATCTTTGATGCACGACAAGGCTATAGAAGAGCAAAGGGTATACGCGTTCGAAAACCGACTAATCGAAATGTTGTTTGGATCAAAGTACAGCCACATCTTGAGAAATGCGGTAAACACCATCGATAAGAATCGCTTTCGCTCGGAGAGTAAAATAGTCGCCGAGTTTGGGTGGTTGCTGCCGTTCATCGAAGACCTTGACGAACTTTACGGGCCTGCTCTTTCGCAAGCGGAAACAAGAGCACGTCATGCCTGTTTTGTTACTCATGTCTATTTCACACTGTTTGAGGAAATTTTTGGTGACCAACAGGCAATGCTTAAGCGTGTCTTCACTCAAAAAGTACTTGTTCCGAGTTGAGCCTGTAGACTGTGTCAAAGAGCTGGTTTTACGACCGGCTCTTTTCTTTACCAAGATTTATTGCAAAATGGTTCCAACATCGAACCACACAGCCAGTACGAATGAGGAATATTGCGGCTAGCGAGTGATATGAGAAGAACGCGTGCCGCCCTACCTATATGAACGAGTTGACATTTATTGATTTATAGTTTATTTTGAAAAAGGAGTTTCAGTTCCATCATTGTTTTGAGATCATTGAAAGGATGAATATGCCCACACATAAAGAATTACTTGCGCAACTTACGGAGAAGTTGGAGTTGGTTTCAGATAAGATGAGTGGACCTGTCATCTTGGACAGCTCCTCACTTGAGAAATCGCTTGAGAAAAAGGCGCATGACAATAGAGGGTATGCCGTTTTGGGGCTTGTCGCAGCTGTTTTAGCTTCAAGACGGGCGCGGAATGAGATGATTAGAGAAGAAATAAGAGAGATCAATAAAAAAACTTCTCTATTCAATTCTATCTCATGTCTTGGTGACAGTCACGAACGATTGACCTATGATTTTATTGTTGAGCGTGCGTATGTCGAAGGTACGGACCAAGAGGAGCGCAGGACTATCTTAAACGGGTTAATTATCGAAGGTATAGTAACAGAATATAATATTGACGAGGAATTGTACTATAAAATCGATGATGACAAACCCGAAGTAATAGACTGGCGGGAGCGAATTGATAGGATTCGCAAACTTCTGCCATGATTCAAGTTTATTTTTGATCACGTTAGCGCTTATGTGCTGGCGTGTTTTTATTATGTCTCAATCATTTCGTGCTACTTCAGTAGTGGCTACTTCATTTTTCCTTATGATAAAAATCGCCGGTGTTAGCGGCGATTTGTGTAATACCGAAAAACTGGGCTATGAGTATAAGGGTTATATCTCAGAGTGGATATTAAAATAATTTCAAATAGTTCATAAAAAAACCGCGGCTGCATGTGCAACCGCGGTGGTAAGGAGATAGAGATTGTTACAGCCCCATCTTTGTAAGGGTGATCTTCGGTGATGCCTGGTCGGAGACAACTCCGGGCTTACCCATCACTGCACCGCCACGGCAGAGACGGAGACTGATCTTTCCTTGCAAGACCAATTTCTTTGTCTCCTCGATGGGATCTTGTCCCGGAAAGTATTTCCGGAACGCGTCATTGAAGCCGCTGTAGACTGTATGGATCGTCTGCTTACCCGGTACAGCCAATTTCTCGATTGCACGGATAGCGAACTCTTCAATCGTCAAACGTCTGCTCTCAGCAGCAGGTTTCTGGGGATTGATATCGGCCGGTGGTGGACTGCCTGTTGCTAAGACTGGTAGTGGAGGTGTCGATCTTGCGTCTGTCTTCATAACTTTTCCTTAGTTGAGTACACCCATGCGGTCAAGCGCTTTATTGGCTTGCGAAACCTGAGGAGCACGCGCGCTGGTCTTGCTCATCTGAGTAACTTTATTTGTGGTTCCGACATGCGACTCGAATCGCTTGACCCATTCGTCATGGTGGTGGTTTTGTCGCGCTGTGAGTTTATTCACATGCCGCATGACCTCGGAGGCCTCGTCAGGCTCGAGAATGCCATCCTTGAGTTCGCGGAGAACCTTGGCGAGAACTTGACCCATACTTCCTTGAAGCGTACGGAACTGAGTGCTCAGGTATGCCTTCACTTGATTGACGGAAGTCGCACGATCATCACCGGATTCGGCATCGGTCTTCAAAAACGTTTTCAAGGTTTCGAGTTTGACACCTTGTTCGGTCGCAGCCTCATGAACAGTTTTGCCGTCGTTTACCACAGCATGAGCGGCCTTTTTCAGGCGTGCCTTTGCGAGGTTGGACTGCACTTCGTCCAAATGTCGTGACACCAACTTTGGGGGAAAACCGATTCGTGCACTCATCATTTCGATGATAGATTTCCGACTTTCGCCAGATGTGAGGAGGATCTCCATCGTGTGGTTGACATCTGCGTGTGTTGGAGGCAGTGAGCCGCCGACATTGCGCTGAAGAGCCTCGATGATTTTTTCCGATTGGGAAGAAAAGGTGCGTACTTCACAGCTTGCATCTTTAATTCCGAGCTCCAGGTATGCCGCTTTGCGGTGCCGTCCATCAATGAGTTCATTGTCGTCTGCGGAGACGAGCAGGGGGTCCATTTCGACGCCGCTTTCGATCAGGTCCTTCAGGTGTTCGACATGCTCTCGATTGAGTGTGATGCGGACGACGAAGTTATCCTTGATGTCTACCAACGATTTAACTACAGTTTTCTTTCTCATACTATTTCTCGTTTTCTATTGCTGTTTCTTTGTTTTTGTCTACTATGCGCGCACCGGCTCTGCCAGGCGTGCTCTCCAACCTTTCGCAAACTTCTCAATATCTCTTAGGCGAACGAGCTGGCCGGTCTTCGGCTGATGCTCGCTCTTCCATTCGGATAGAGAGAAGGTCACGGTTGCTTCCATCGGTATACTGACCGGTCGAGGCGAAGATTGTGTCAACTTTGTTGTCACATATTCTCTGCCTTTGCGGCCGTCAACCGAGGTCACAACTGCCTCTATGAATGAAGCTTTGTGATCCATACTATGGCTTATACTATTGCTTTGCAGTTTTCAAAGATTCACAATGAAAAAGACAACAGGTCCTTTTCGAATCTCTAAAAAAGAACCTAGCACACAAAGAGTGGTTTGTCAAGATAATTTCAGCTCGAATGAATAATCGGGTTTGTGCATACCCCCTCAATGTTATAAAGTAGCGGAATGTTAAATGAGCTCAAAAAGCACCCCTTTCTGGTGGGATCTCTCGCTGTATTCGTATTTCTGAGCATCCTCGCCTATAACAGACTGATCCCATCCGAGATCAAGCTCATTCCACACTATGATTCCATAGGGCATTTTGTTTTGTTTGGACTTTTGGGTCTGGTCGCGCATTATTCCTTCAATAGGGAGCGCAAAAATGTTTTTGGTAGACATATACCCGTCGGACCGACTCTTGTGATGTCTATTGCGTTTATTGATGAAGCACTTCAAGTCCTCTCTATCAACAGGACATTTGATCTCATGGATCTGTTCTGGGGTTTGGTAGGCATTTCATTTTTTATTGTCTTTGCCCGTGTGTTCCGGAATATCAGATCGATTGATTTCAAATATTATTTGAAAGAGTTGTTTTCTTTTGTTATGAAGGAACTCCGTGCCGTCATTTTCCCAGGTTCATTTCTACTCCTGCTTTTTGTCTCGAACTATATTCCACTTGGCCCATTCCACAGGTACGATTTCCTCTTTGTCGCCGCCATAGTCATACAGATACTGATGCTAATATTCAAGTTCGAGACCAAAGACGAGGCAAAGACGATATTCCTCTTTCATATTATCGGCTTGTGCTTGGAGCTCTACAAGACAAACCCGGCTATCGGATCGTGGTCATACCCGGAAGATGGCTTTCTCAAGATCGCCGGTGTACCTCTATATAGTGGGTTCATGTATGCCGCCGTCGGGAGCTACATAGCCCAGGCTTGGAAAATATTCAGGCTGCGTCTGTCGAACCATCCATCGTATTCACTCAGTATTGTGATCTGTTTTCTCATATATCTCAACTTCTTTACCAACCATTATTTTTATGATTTTCGACTTTTTCTATTTCTTGTCATTGCTATAGTTTACTACCGCACGGACGTTTACTTTACCTGCAGACAATACGAATATCGCATGCCCATGCTAGTGAGCTTCGCACTCATCGGCTTTTTTGTCTGGGTGGCAGAGAATATTGCGACCTTCTATGGTGCGTGGAAGTATCCGGGGCAGATCCATGTATGGACAGTTGTGAGTACACAGAAGATAACCTCATGGTTCTTGTTGGTTATTATCTGTTTTATTGTCGTCGCATGGCTCAAGCATTTCAAGGAAAAGAGGGGTGGGACAGTGAATGTGAAAAAATCCGTTTAGGATATAATTATTCCATGCACTCCGTCTACATCCTAGAATGCGCCGACAAGACGCTTTATATCGGCTGTACGAACAATCTCGAGCGAAGGTTGGCACAGCACAACCATTCAAAGCAAGGTGCCCACTATACCAAGATACGGAGGCCGGTCACTCTCATTCATGTCGAAACATTTGGCTCACTCGCGGAAGCACGCGCTCGGGAAGCGGAGATAAAGAGGTGGAGCAGGGAGAAGAAGCTTGAGTATTTGGCTAATTGCACAAAAAAATAGATCATAGCCGGCTAGTTCTGCGTTTTTTTATTTACGCCACTGTTCCTTTTCTTTTGTCTTGATTTGTAGCAAAATAGTCATATTATTCAAATGAAATCCGTATTCTCATACTTCAGGCAAGGACTAGTCATATCCAAGTATGCCTGGCAGAGAAACCTGAATTATCGTTTTACTATCCTCACGTATCGCATAGGAGAAATAGCAGAAGTCCTCGTGCTCATCCTCATGTGGAGTGCTATATATGCCGGAGGGGCAGGTACTATCAAAGGTTTTACCGAGAATGAAATGATTACCTATCTTCTCATCGGAAACATTTTTTCTGTTGCTGTCCGTAATTTTCTGCCAGGGTTTGTATCGAGGGACATAAATGAGGGCAGACTTTCTATGTTTCTGGTAAAGCCCATATCTTATTTGAAATATATTTTCTTTCATGAGGTGGGCAGGTCGTTACTGGCTATATTGGTTTCTGTGGCATCCCAGGTGCTTGTTGTCGCATTTTTCCTAAATAAGATCGTAGCAAATACAGACATACGGTACATATTATTGATCGTGGCTATGATATTCTTTGCCTTTATCATAGAACTTCTGATGGGATTTCTCATCGGTACTATCGCATTTTGGACAGATGAAGTCGACGGTCTCGAGGCCACAGTTTCCCGCATAAAAAAGTTCTTTTCTGGCGGATACTTCCCCTTGAGTCTATTGCCTGCGAGCCTGGTAACAGTGAGCATGTATCTGCCATTTGCCTATTCATTTTTTATGCCAGCACAGCTATATTTGAAAAATATCAGCCTAAAGCAAGGTCTCCAGGGAATATTCGTGGAGGTTGTTTGGGTAGTATTACTTTCATTGATAGTTGCTTTGGTGTGGAAGAGAGGTCTCAAAAGATACGAGGCCGTAGGAATATAATAATATGAATGCAATAAGCGTAAAAAATCTATCAAAGAAATATGAATTTTACCGCAAGGAAGCGGGTTTGCGCGGTACATTGAAAGCGCTGGTATATCGCAAAAAGTCTTATGCTGATGCCGTACAGGATGTTTCTATGGATATAAATGAAGGGGAAGTCATCGGCTTTCTCGGACCAAACGGTGCCGGCAAGACGACATTTCTCAAGATGCTTTCCGGAATATTGTATCCGAGCTCAGGTAGCATATCTGTCCTGGGCTTTGATCCACAGAAGAGACAAAAACAATTCAAAAAACAGTTCGGAATAGTCATGGGTCAAAAGGATCAGCTGGCAAAGATGTTGCCGCCGATGGACAATTTTATGCTTTTCAGGGAATTTTATGAAATTCCTGATAAGGAGTTCAGGTCTACTCTGGACGAGCTCATCAGCCTCCTCAATATCGGTCATGTTCTGGATATTCCAGTCAGGAAACTTTCACTCGGTGAACGCATGAAATGTGAGCTCACGGCATCACTCCTGCATAGTCCAAAGGTGCTGTTCTTGGATGAGCCGACTATCGGTCTCGATGTCTTTGCACAAAAGAATATTCGGGACTTTATAAGGAAGTACAACCAAAAGAGAAAGACTACCATAATACTGACTTCTCATTATATGGAAGATATCAAGGAGCTATGTGAGAGGGTGGTCATAATAAACTTCGGTAAGATCATATATGACGGCAAGCTCAAAAATCTGATCACGCATTATGCGAAAGATAAGGTGATCAAGGTTACAACGTTGGAAAAGATATCCGCTAGTCGTCTCGAACAGTTTGGCACGGTCGAAGAGAGTAGTGAAATAGGTGCTTCTATAAGAGTGCCACGAGAAAGGGTGAAGGAGATTGCGAGCAAGATCATATCCTCAGATTTACCTATCGATGATATATTGATAGATGAAATGTCTGCGACGGAGATCATAAGGGCTATTTTTGAAAAGAAAGAAGTGGGGATAGGGGATACAAATGCTGCATAAGCAAATTGTTTTTTACTCTCATTGGTGTTACCTTATTCTTGGTATGAAAAATTGTCCATATTGTAGTTTGCCAGAAATAAAAGAAAGAAAGGTTAATGAGAACGATCTAGCATGGTCTTTTCCGACGAACATTCCCATAACGCCAGGGCACATGCTCATAGTCCCAAAGCGGTGTATTGCCCGTTATGAAGATCTGACGGAGGAAGAAAAGGCATCGATCGAAGCCTTGCGCGTCGGTATCCTGACAGCACTAAAGAAAGTATTTGGCTCCGAAGGTTTCAACTTTGCCTGGAATGATGGCAAGATGGCTGGTCAATCTGTTCCACACTTCCATCTCCATGTAGTACCTCGTAAGACTGGTGATTCAGGTGTATGCGAATATGAACCTCGTCAGTTTATCTATAGGCCCGGGGAAAGAAAGACATCACCGGAAGAAGAACTCAGAGCAGTGCGGGATCTAATACGAGCCGTGTTGTGATTGTTATCGGTTGTAACGGTCAGGTCGGTGCTCAACGCCGGCCTTTTCTTTTACAGTAATTTGATGCAATATAGTGATATGACAAATCACTTCCGAAGATCTGCTGAATACCCATTCCATATATCTATTGGTGGTATAGTCGTCAATGGTTCGGGTGAGATATGCTGTCACTATTATGATAAGTTTGAACTAGCCGGAGCCGGAGAACTCCGAGATTTTTATCTTTTGATGAGGGAGACGATAGAACCTGGTGAAAGCATCGAGGGCTGTCTCGCTAGAGGATTGATGGAGGAATTTGGCGCCGAGAGCACTATTCGTCATTACATCGGAGCTATAGTTTCCAAGTTTTTCCTAGCAGAGGATGAGCCGGCCGTAGAAAAAACCACTTTATATTTTCTGTGTGACTTTATATACAAGGATGAGACAAAGCGCAAGCTCGGTGATCCAGAATGTGGTAGCAAGATAGTTTGGATGAAGCCTAATGATCTGATCGAAAAAATGAAAGAACAAGGCATTCGCCTAGGCAGGAAAGACGCAGATGAATCTCAGGTAGTTGAAAATGCTATCCCATATATCAAAATGGCTATTTAACCTATGTCTGATATTCTTCCCCTAGAAATCTTCTATATATACTTTTCCCCATATACTTCTCACGCCATTGATGTGGATGGCACTTTGTACCCCACAGTGGAACACGCCTATCAGTGCGCTAGATACACAGATCAGAATATCCGAGAGGAGATACGTACAGCGACGAGCCCTGTCAAAGCTTGGCAGATATCCTGCAAGTATAAACATCTGCAGATCCCGGAATTTCGCGAAGAAAACCATAAAAGAAAAGTCATGAAGGAACTTATGAGAAAGAAAATGGAACAGCATGAGGAAGTCCGCGAGGCGCTGAAAAATACAGGTTCTCAAAAAATTATTAAACGTATCGTGACGTATCCACCCGGTGATGGTTACTGGGATATCGGTGCAGACGGAAAAGGAGAAAATGAAATAGGAAAGATTTGGATGGAGCTTCGAGAAGAAATAAATATTCATACTGCGCAAAAATAAAATCAAAAGTTATCCACTGTTTATTGTTTTTTTGCATTGCAAAATATTCTGCATGCTTCATACTGAGTGAGTAAGCGAAAGTCTTTCGTCGTAAAGATTTGAACGCAACTTTAAAAAAATAAAGTTCTAAACTCCAATATGAAAAAAAAGAAAGTAGTCCGCTCCACAAAGCGCAAGGCTACAAAGAAATCGAAGAAGACAACGAAGAAGTCTTCCAAGAGACGAAAGTAGTCACTGTAAAAAACTCCGAAAGGAGTTTTTTACTGCTGAATTCAATAAGTAATTGCAACACCAGTACGTGCTAATAATACTTCAAGTGGGGTAAGACCGCCATGCCTTTTCCTCGGTCTTGAATTCAGAAGGTATTCAGCTTGTCTGATTTCTTCAT